>FZPS01000194.1_pt22 | contig 93583 bp, 90 predicted proteins | sample 1817821 | NCBI WGS metagenome assembly FZPS01 (sample SAMEA104158645, study PRJEB21678) | metagenome | place: Germany | collected 2015-04-21
AGGCCATTTACTGAGCTTACGTGGCAATTGGTAGCGTCAATGTTGTATCAAGACAAAGCTACCCCTGAAAGAATCGCGTCGCTGTTTAACAGGGATGTGAATCACGTAACCAACAAGATTCAAGAGGCCCGCGCTTCGGGACGCCTCCAAAAAATCATTCGCAGCCTTCCTGATGACATACCGGAACAAAGCTACAGGGAGTTTGCCGCAAGGATACTTGCGGACACTTACAAGGACGCCATGAAAGTCAACAAGAAGCGTAAGCAGACGGTGAAAGCGTGTAAGACAGCTGTCAGGATAGCAACAGAGATAGGGAACTTCATTAGCTCAGATTGGGCAGAGACTCTATGTACAACTGCAAATGTAGATTTCGAAGCTTACAGGGATACTGTAGAACGCCAACTGGACAAGTTCTGGGACTGTCCCTTAGCACAGAAAACTTCACAGTGGCCGGAACTCATCAGAGAAGACCAGGAACAGTTTGAGTGACCCCTGCGCGTTCTGCACGCACCTTTCCTCATCGCCCCAACCTTTTCCACGGATTCTTAAAACAACAGTTCTGGCCTATTGGCTGCGGGTTTTTTAACAGGAGATTTCCCTCGAAAACCTGTCTGCATAGACCCTGCCTATTTCCAGAGGAGAAAACACCCCTCTGTCGGTCACAATTGCACCAATCAAGGTTGGCGGGGTTATGTCAAACGCCGGGTAATATCCCTTCACACCCGGAGCTCCGGTGCGTACCCCCCTGCAATACAAGACCTCCTCAGGGTCCCGTTCCTCGATTTCAATGTCTCCAGCCGTCAATGTGTTGGTCTGCGGACCGTCATAGCCTAGCACTATGAAGGGAATCCGGTGGAGATTTGCGCATATTGCGTACTGGTAAGTACCCACCTTATTTGCTATATGCCCGTCCATGGTAATCCTGTCGCACGCAGTAACAAACTTGTGGATCTTGCCCTGGGCCATAAGAAACGCGCCCATATTGTCAGTTACAATTGTGACTGGAACTCCAAGTCTGTGGACTGACGCCGCAGTCAGCCTTGCGCCCTGAAGGTATGGACGTGTTTCGCTGCAATACACCCTCACTTGCTTCCCCTGCTGCTTTACATAGTCAAGCATGTACAACAGGGCTCCTCCGGGGTAGCAGTGGGCCAGAATCCCATCGCCGTCAGCTATAAGGTGGGATGCATACATCCCGCACTTCCTGGTAAGCTCGTCGTCTTGAGCCATGAGCTTCTCTGTGTTGAAGACTACGGCCTGGACGGGATCAGTTCCCTCAGCATGGGCCTCAATGGCAATCTGTAGCATTTTATCCACCAAAGGGATCAGGTACTCACCGGTTGGCCGGGTAGATTTTAGCCTCCCGGCTGCTTTGAACAGCTTGTTTTCAAATTCAGCATGAGACCGGCTTGAGTAACAGCCGGCCGCAAGCGCCAGTCCAAAGCATGCGGCAAAAGCTACACTGCCTGCGCCCTGGATTACCATGTCTTCAATGGCAGAAGCTACTTGTTCGTAGTTTGAACACCGCTGCCAGACCTCACGTTCTGGAAACTGACGCCTGTCGAGCATCAGCACCTGGTTATCCTCGTATCTTAAAGTGTTTGAAGTGCGGATAAGTATTGCATCTTCAAGGCCCACCCTAAGTCCCCCCTGTATTCTTGCTCCATAAACTACTACCCCGCTTCGATTGTGCCGCGGCAAAACCCTTTTCCCTGCATTCCATATTGAACCCCTATCTCGGTTATGTCAGAAAAGGCTGCAGCGGTTACTGCTTCAGCACAGGAGATAATCTCTTGTAGACCAGAACCGCCGCCAGGGATGCCCCTGTACCCTTGAGCAAATTAAAGGGCACAACCGCGAACAACATCAGCGTCTTATAGTCGACCACGTGCTTATTAACTGCGCTTCCCATACGGACCAAGGTATCCAGGTCCAACCCCAGGACTCTGGCATACAGCGGAAACATTACGAAGTAATTGTTGAGAGTTGCAAATACAGTCATGGCAATAATCCCAATCCCTAAACCTGACAAGGCACCTTTGAACGTCCTGTTCCGCTTATACACACACCCGGCAACAAATGCCATGACGCTGCCTACGAGAAAATTGGTGAACTCGCCCACTCCGTTGGTAACAGAACCCTCTACCAGCAAGTTGAGCAAATTCTTCACAAGTTGCACCCATATTCCTGTCACAGGGCCCATGGCAAATGCGCCCAATAACGACGGCAAGTCAGAAATGTCGAATTTCATGAAAGGCGGAGCAAACCACACGGGCATTTTGAAGAACATGAGCACAAATGAAACCACTCCCAGTGCCGAGATCTTGACCAGAGTCTGCACTGTCCAAACTTGATTATCCCGAACCATTCTCCGTCATATCCTCCCCGCATTTTTTGTATCTTTGCCCAATACAAAAACCCCGAAGACGAATCTTCGGGGCTACAAAGTCCCAGTCAACTGCTTGTATCTTCTCCCATCCAGACTGTAACTGTCGGCCCTGGAATTCCACCAGGTCAACCGGTTTCCCGGCTCGCGGGCTTTAGCCGCCGGTGAGGAATTGCACCCCGCCCCGAAGATACGCTACCTATTCCATTCTTGCCTACATACACCCTGAAGTCAAGGGCATTATCTCGCCAGGGGCACGCTTACTAAGCTGTACTCTCTACCATCTTTCATGTCTATGAGGTAAATCTCCAAGACCATAGCTTCGTCAGCATCCAACAACCGGTGATCAATGCACAGCCCGAAAGCTCCCCAACCTAATCCATGAGTTGAAGTGGTATAGTTATGACTGATCACATCAGTACCTGATGCAGTCTTGACCCGCCAGTTGACATTAGCTTCAAATGCGGTTGTAAACCCTACGGCGAAAATATCAGAACCGTCCCAGGTGAACCCTGGTTTAGGACCTACCAGAAGTACCCTGTCCCCCTGAATCCCCTGCATCCTTGTGAGGATGGCACAAGCTTCTGCCCTGGTAAGCGTAGCGGTCGGCTGGAAAGTGCCATCGGGGTAGCCCTGGATGAATCCGCGCTTGACACACTCTCTTACCGGGTCCAGATACTTACTCTGGATGCTAGTTTCATCTTTGAATCCGGATACCGTCTCTCCCGGCTCAATAAGGAGTTCCGGGTGGTTTGCCAGGTAAATGTCTGAGGCCTTAAGCAAGAGGTAACATGCCTCTTCCCTGGACAAATCCTCGTCCGGGTTAAGCCTCTTGCCATAATCCTCTACGGTGATCAATCCGGCACTAAGCGCCCTTTGGACGTAATAGCGGCACCAGTGGCCGTCCACATCATCAAAGGGAACCGGTTCCTGAGTTGCCGCATGGGGCAATTTAGCCGTTTCAACCAGCATCTTGAGGAACTCAGCGCGAGTCAGGGTTCTGTCTGGCTGGAAGGTGTTATCGGGATATCCGCCTACAATATCTGAAATCTGAAGAATCGAAATGGCGCCTCCCCCCCAGTGCTGTTGAGCGTCAGGGAAGGTGGTGAATCTCTCGATTTCGCCCCTGCCAAGAGGTTGTGTAGTATCCACATGCCCTGCCAGGCTCTCGGCCGGCTCCCCGTCGATGAGAAGCTTGATAGCATCTATGTGGGCGAATTGACACAATGTCTCAACCATGGCGCTGATCAGAGCAAGCTCGCCCGCCGAGCCCACTGAGACACCCCTGATATCACCTGAGAAATCTACCGTACACACGCCGTATTCAACATTCATATCAAGCACTTTGGTTTGCTTGGGCAAGGAAACAACCATCATTCCTGAAGATCCGGCAATATAGTCTGGCAAGCCCGCTATAAGAGCTTCAATCGCTTCTCTCGCAGGGTCCGCACTTGACGGCACCAAGTACTCAACTGGCAAGAGATAGATACCTGTTTCAAGGCTCAAGGGAAAGAATACGAAGAACCTTGACATTGAGGGAGCCGAAAAAACGGGGGATGCCACAAGCACAAGGGCAAGAAAGGTACCCAGGACTACTCTGGGAATCCGGACGCATCTCACATCAAACGCCTCCTTAGGTAACATATTAGTTTTCATAGCCGGCATCCCACAATGGGAGCTTGCCGGGTATGTGGTGATACCTGGAGCGGCACCAGGAACTCTGCAGGATATCTAAGTCCATCTAGACTGTATCTGTCTCTTTCCGAAAACCGTCTTCACTGGAATATAAGACGATACGCTGACGGTGGAAGTTCCTAGCCTGACCAAATGTAAATTTCGCACCTTGCCCTTTACTTTCCTACCGCAACCTGATATATATTCTTCCAAAGCCAATGATAGGGACAGGTAGCCCGCTGTAAGGCCCAGAGAGTCGCCGGCCGGTGAAAGGCGATGCCCCAAAGCAGGTGACAGCACCCTGGAGGCGTCGGCACAAAGGGACAGTGCTCATTGCACAGCCTGAGTATGCTGGACCGGCTCCCGCCGTTATCCGGGATAAAGGCTTTGAGCATGCCAGACAGATAGGGCAAGTTCAGGGCAAACCAAGGTGGCACCACGGGCAGGTGTGTCTCGTCCTTGAGACGGCCTGCCTTTTTGTTTGATTACTTAGGGGGGTTCAAACATGTTCGATGTAGCATTAATCCGTAATGACCGCAAGGCCGTAGAGGAAATGCTGGCCAAACGGAATACACAAGCACCTTTGGATACCATTCTCTCCCTTGATGACAAGAGGCTGGAACTTGTCAGGCAGATCAACGTACTGCGTGAACAAAGAAACAGAGTTACACAGCAGATCCCAGCATGTAAAGATCCCGGAGAAAAGCAAGCTCTAATCGAGTCCAACCGTAAACTCCGCGAGCAGATCCTGGACTTAGAGGCACAACTCCGTGATGTAGAGCATGAGCTTAGAGGACTGCTGCTGACAGTGCCAAACCTGATAGCGCCCGACGTGCCCTACGGCGAAGATGAATCCGGCAATGTCGAAATCAGAAGATGGGGCGAACCACGGGATCTTGGCTTTGAACCGCTGGACCACGTTGAACTAGGTGCCCGCCTGGGGCTCATAGACATTCCCAGGGCAGCGAAAATCATGGGATCAAGGAGTTACGTGCTTACAGCAGATGCCGTCTATCTCGAGTTCGCTCTGGTAAGGTTTGCCCTTGACCTCTTGGCCGCAGAAGGATTTACCCCTATTATCCCGCCGGTTTTGGTTAAAGAAGAAGTGCTGGTAGGCACCAGGCATTATCCCTTCTTCAGAGACCAGGTTTACAGGATCGAAGGGGAAAACCTTGGCCTGGTGGGAACGTCTGAGATTCCGTTAGCTGCACTGCACAAAGATGAAATCCTCTCAGCAGAACAGCTTCCGGTCAAGTACGCGGGATTCTCGTCCTGCTTTAGAACTGAAGTAGGCAGCGGCGGCAGGGATATCAGGGGACTCATCAGGGTTCACCAGTTTGACAAGGTGGAAATGTTCGTGTTTTCTGAGCCATCTAAGTCTGACGAGATGCACGACTACATGCTTTCACTGGAAGAACGGATTTATCAATCACTAAATATCCCCTACCGTGTAATGAAAATGTGTTCAGGGGATCTGGGTCCCATCGCCTATAAGAAATACGACATCGAGTTCTGGCACCCGTCAGAGGGTGTGTACCGGGAAATCACCTCATGCAGCAACTGTACTGACTTCCAGGCCCGGGGACTAAACATCAGGTACCGGCCGGAAGACGGTGGGAAACCACAGTTTGTGCACACCTTGAACGGAACGGCCATTGCCATAGGCCGGACCCTGGTTGCCATATTTGAAAATTATCAGGAAGCAGACGGAAGCATTACCGTGCCGGAAGTGCTGCGGCCGTACATGCCCGGCAACAAGGAGCGGATTTGCTGAAACATCCGGAGCACTTAGGGCGGCCCGGTAGCACCTGGGCCGCTTATCTATTTCACACACATATCTTGACTCCGACGGGTACCTCGCTCTCTTGCTTACTAAATCTGTATGGTGCCTGCATCGCCGGTCAGACCTTCTGTGATCTGTTTCGCAGTCTTCGAAACAGCTATACCGCCTAAAGCTGTCTCCCTGAGCGCTTCAGGCAACATCTTCCCTACCCGGAACAATGCCTCAATTACTTCGTCTGCTGGTATAACACTGCGTTGCCCTGCCAGGGCCATGTCAGCGCTGATAATAGCGTTGACCGCCTGGGAAGCGTTGCGAAAAGCACAGGGCAGCTGCACCATGCCTGCAACAGGGTCGCACACAAGCCCCATGCAGTTCATCAGAGCTATGGCGACTGCATTGGCGCAGGCCTCAGGAGTTCCACCTGCCAAGGTCACAACCGCAGCTGCCCCCATGGCTGCTGCCGCACCGCACTCAGCTTGACATCCGCCTTCAGCACCGGACACAGTCGCGTCCTTGGTTATCACTGCACCTACACCGGCTGCCACAAGCAAAGCATCGAGCGCTTGCCTCTTTGTGGATTGTAACTTCCCGGCGGTGCCCAACAAAACCGCCGGCAAAACCCCACTGGCCCCGCCTGTTGGTGCAGCGCAAACCAACCCCATTGATGCATTCACTTCACTGCTGGACAAAGCCATCGCCATTACGTCATTCAAGTACTTGCCGGCTAAGGGGGTCTCGTATCCATACTGTTTGGCTGCCATGCCGGTGATGAGCCCGCCTATCATCTGTTGTGGCTGCGTCAATGCCTTCTTGGCGCTGGACACCATCACGTCATAATGCCGCTCCAGGAGTGTGTAAACCTCTTGTTCAGACTTCTCGGTAAGCGCCATCTCGCTTTCAAGTATGACCTGGGAGAGAGGCAGTTGGCGGCTGTTAGCTTGCCCGACTAAGTCTTGTATAGAAGAGTACAATGTTTCCCACCTCCTACTGAATCACCCTAACCAACAACACATCATCTAGTGTAGCTAATCTTTGTACAACTTCAGGTGGGATCTTCTGGTCAGTTTCGAGAACACTGGTCGCCACATCCCGCTTTGCCACACGCGAAAACCGCATAAGCCCGATATTGATGCTGTTTTCAGCCAGCACCCGGCTGATCCGGGCAATAACTCCCGGTTTGTCCAGTTGCTGGATGATCATAGTTGGTTGTTCTGCCGACACTTCAACATCTACGCCGTTAATGTTGGTGATCAATATCCTGCCGCCGCCTACACTGCACCCTGTAATCTGGGTTGACGTATTATCATCATGGGTAAAGGTAATCATTGCAGCGTTTTCGTGAACATCATCCAGTTCCACTTCACGGAAAGTGTAAGTGATGCCCCTAGCCTTGGCAATATCAAGGCTGTGCTTTATTCTTTCATCCTCTTCGGTAATGCCCAGAACTCCTGCCAGAAGCGCAAGGTGAGTACCGTGGCCTTTTCCGGTCTTGGCGAAGGAACCGTGTAAACCAAACTCCACATGTTTGAAGGGTTTGCCAGCAATAAGCGCGGACACCCTCGCCAGTTTGACCGCCCCTGCGGTATGGCTGGAACTGGGGCCTATCATTATAGGGCCGATCACGTCAAAGATGCTGAGATTCAACAGTCTGTTCCTCCGTGTACCGCCATTATTTCAAGAACTAGCTCAACTCTATGGTACCAACAAAGCATCAGCCCTGGTTTCAGGATTAGGATTGTGATCGATGTAGAAAGGCCCGTGTTTCACATCACACGGGCTTGATTACTACTACTTCTGTTTCATGGTGGTTTCTATTCCTGGTTCTGGCGAATTTGCTCCAGGTGATCTTGGGCTTGCTTCGGAAGTTCTGGCTTGTAAACCAGTTCCATCGCAGACAGGGCCAATACCTTTGCGGCCATCAAAGTCGCATCAATGGCCCTTGGCTTGACTGTGTCATCTGCCATCTCCCTGGAGTGTCCCCGGGCATCGGTCATGCCAAACCCGATTTGGATGCACGGAGTCTCCCAGGTAACGTTACCCACGTCAGTGACTCCACCGCCTCCGCGCTTAATCTCAGGGAGTTTCTGTCCCAGGTACTCAAAGTTCTTCTTGGCAAGATCCCGCAGCACAGGGTGTTCCAGGGTTTCCTTAAAGAGGGGTTCGTAGTGATGGAACTCCACTGTGGCGCCAACTGCTGCAGCTGCGCCTTCGGCGATCTGCCTAACCTTGGGCAACACTACCTCTTCGAGATAATGGGAACTCTTGGACCTCACAGTGAACCTTGCCACTGCGCGTTCCGGAACAATGTTAGGAGCGTCGCCACCATGGGTTATGATTCCTGCAAGACGGACGTCATCCAGCAGGTGGTTTTTCATCATCCTGATAGCTGTGTACGCTGAGACACAGGCATCAAGTGCATTTATGCCTGCCTGGGGATTGCCGCCTGCGTGAGCTGTCCGCCCGCGAAAAGTGATCTCAATGGGGTGAGACGCCCAAGACGAGCCACCTAATCCGTTAAGTTGGCCCGGATGAGCTATGAATGCAGCATCTATGTCAGAAAACACGCCTGCTTCTGCCATGACCACTTTGCCACCGATTGTCTCTTCGGCAGGAGTACCGAGCACAATCCACGTTGCTTCCGCTTCATCAGGCGGGAAAGCGTTCTTGATCCCGATGCCTGCAGCAAGGGCGACAGCTGCCATGAGGTTATGCCCACATCCGTGGCCAATCTCGGGCAAGGCATCGTATTCTGCCATGAAGGCAATCCGAGGCCCCTGACTGCCGGCTTGAGCTCTAAACGATGTGGGCAGGCCAGCTATCTCTTTCTCCACTTGGAAACCCTTGGATTCCAGGATTCCAGTGAGCTTTGACACGGCAAAGACTTCCTGAAGCCCAAGTTCAGGGTTCTCGTACAATGATTTGGCTATATCTTCAACAACCGGCCTGAGTGAGTCGATTTCCTGAACGAGTTTCTCACGTCTTTCTTCAAACTTCATATCAGCTACCACCTTCATTCTTAAGTATGCTACCGGTAGTTTCCGGCCCAGGGAATCAGAGCTTGGAAGCTAACTTATCTCCCTTTCTACAATAAGCTGTTATTATCCTTCCTCGTCATTGATGAAGTTTACACAGCAGATTCCAGAGCCAACAACTACCACTTGGTGCTTAGCGTTCTACAATCCCTTCACAAAAACTCCGCCTTAGTAACTTGGCATAAAAAAGGCTGGCTCCCAAAGAAGCCAGCCTTCCTTTCACGAACGGGACATGTTACTTCATTATCCCTAGCCAGTCTCCAAGCACAAACTGGATCCGGCCAATAAGCAGCGCCATTCTTCCCATTACGGTGGTACCGAAAGCGGCACCGAAAGCTACCATAAGGACCGTTCTTCCGAGTTGGGGTACTGTGCCCATAGGCCCCTTTAGTTCTCTCGAGAAGAAGAAGTAACTCAGAGATGCGATCACAAAGACCAGCAGCAGGATATCGTTTACACTGCCCACGCTTATAGTAGCCGAGATTTGCTGCACAAAGTCACCATGGATAGCTCCCCTCACAGCAACTCCGGTTCCGATACCGACCATTACGGCTACAGGATATCTGGCAATCCAAGATATCCCTTTGAAATACCTGGAGTACAGCAGCACACCTAGCAGGATAGGAATAATCCATACGAGCTGGCCTTCTTCCTGCATTGGCTTTACTGCTGCGTCCCTGATATTGCCCCATGCCATTACAACTGCATGACCGGCACTAATGCCCACATACAAGTGTTCCGCAATGCGGTAAAAGGGATTTTCTTTCCAGACGTAGCTTAGCATTGCAATTGTAACTAAGCCTTCTACCCAAATACCAAAATCCAGACTCATGAACGCCCACCCCTTCCTGCCTTTTGTGCGCTGCCGCTCATCGACTGTGCACGAGCTTCTTTTGCTTTGAAAAAGCTCGGTATATTCCGGAAAGCAATCAGAACAATAATCAGCAAGTGAGCCAGCGATTGAGCGTCCATCGCTGCTACAGCCTGTCCGGGTTTCTCCACCAGAATCTCATACTCAGCTGCGCCGGGAAGACCGCCAAGTATCCCTTCGATCTGACCCGCCTGTACATACGGCGCTACCTGGGTGATAGCTACTGCAGGTACGCCAGCAATTATCCTGGTCTTGTAGGTGCCATATACCTGGCGGACATAGTCTTCAGGACCAGGCTGTCCAGGCGCAATGGTGATGATCATGTCGATGTCCGCAGCAGTCTTGATACCCTGCATAATGGGGAAAGACGAGCTGGGCTTTCCTGTATAGTCAGTGCTGAAGGTTCCAGGGATGTCCGTGGCAAAAGCTGCAACTGCCGCTTGTCCACCCGCCCTGTAACCCAGGTTGACATAATCTACACCGTATTCCTTTTCAGCCCAACTGGTAGCGCTGAAGGCCTTTGTGGCCATCTCAGGGCCTTGAGCCTGGAATGAGATGCCGATAACTTTGACTTGCTTCTCAGCGAGATGCTCCAAGATCGCCATCGCTTGCGGCTCCATTTCAGCTGCGCTGCCCGGTGAGTAGTCAAAGCCGAACACCACAACTGAGCCGGGAGCCAGACTGTCTACGGCCTCGAAAGACTTCCTGATGTCAGAGCTAATTGGAATGGGTATTCCAATCGGTCTCAAAAGAGGACCGGCCAAAACAATCAACAGAATCACATATATCCATGACTTTGGAATTGATTGCAAGCGTTCCATGTTCTCCCTCCTCTTCAATCACGAAGCCCCAGATAGGTTCTGTCCAGTCCAAGGAACATCTTGACTGCACTGGATACAACACCTAGAGCAGCGCCCATCATGATAGCACGCATACCTGCAGTATTGGGTATGGCCTGTATCCAATCAGCTGCTGTCGGGAAGAAGCCAGAAATGACTGAACCAATAGGGGCTTTACCTAGCATGACGATTACTGCAGTGATCAACAGCACCCAGCTCTCAAAACTCCTAGCATGGAAAGACCTGTAAGCCGCAGTGACAATGTAGAACGCAATCGATGCATACATTGTGGCTGAGGCAGGAGAAAGAATGTTAGAGAACAGGAAACTGTAGGTTGGGTGATCCGAACCATAAGCTATCCCCAGAATGATAATGATTACCATTGAGCCAACCAACACTACGCTGTAGAGAGCTTCAGGCTCACGCCTGGAAATGGCCACAGTGTGCCTTCGCAACAGGTTAACAGCACCGAGACCCATAGCGAAAGCGGCTATAACGATACCCCATGACCTCAAGACCAAACCGGACTGCTTGATCCACTGTACTGACGGGGCATCAGCGACAAAGAAGTCCAATATGATTATCAGTGCAATCACTGTCATTATTGCCACAGGCAAAGAATTCTTCAAGTCACTTCACCTCCGAATGTTTACTTTGTAATCAGCTGCAGAATTGCTTCGCTTCCAAATGCTAACAACACAGATCCGACACACATCAATGCGATAACAGCGACCTTGGCGAGGTCTTGTCCCCTAACCACTGCTAGTTCAACAGGGTTCTGTGACAGGTACGCACTGGCCGCATAGATCTCCTCACCAATTAGACAGTAGTCAGATGCTACCACTAAGAAGGGCAGCTGGGCGACTGTCGCTGAACCGGTAACCTGGATACCGCCTGTCTGAGCGCCTGCTTCTGTAAGCAATAGCGCTTCCGCCAGCCATGAACCGATCATGATGTTGGCTGCTACCTGTTCGCGGTACATAATTCCCACGGCAGCAGCGGCATAAGCGAACTGCTCGGCTCCGATAAAACGAACCATTTCGCCACTGAACCGGTCCGGCTTGCCTTCTTCCAGAAAACTCTGTTTTACGATTTCTTCAGCAACTACATAAACGTCAGGTTTCATTATTGTAGTCACCAGATCAGTGTCGTACCTGGCGCACAACTTCGCGACGTAAGAAAGCACTGAAAGTCCAGCCAGAGTCTGCGCTGAACGCTCGTGTGTCAATTCAATGATTCCAGGGCTGAAGTGAACCGGACGTCCTACCTCAGTAGCCCTTCCTACTGCTTCTTCAATAGCATCGAGGGCAGCCAACTTCCTGATTTGAGGCACTTTACCTCTTCTTGCTTCACGTATGCAGTAGATGAACAGAACAAACAATAAGAACAGTGATGCAAAGGAGAATTGCTTGCCAACTTCTATCAACATGGACACCTCCTGGGATGTTCATTTCTGGGACCAACACCACTACAATGAAAACTTTGGTCGTGCTCCAAATACTTCTTCATCTTGCCACGTTTTACCGCCCCCTCGTCAGTAGCGAGCAATTTTGCCCAACGGTCAGTATTCTGGATCCGTCTGTGAAGTCCTTCTCCATTCGTCCTTGTTCTGAGAAGTTTTTCGTCGAAGTCGTCTGTGCTGCAGTTCCTATTGTACAATAATCACAAGGACAAACCCATGCCACTTTAGTCCTTATCTTGCTGCTACACCCCTAAACCGCTTGTTATTTCCATATGTGGCATTTGATCCTCGCCTGACTCTGAGCCTGAGGACTGGGATTGTATGAATTCTTGCGCGGATGTATGAAAAAGCTACAGCACCTTCAAGAAGCTGCTCAATTTTCGTGCAGGTTTGAACGGGAACTGCGTAAGTTTCAGACGGCTGTATGAAAAAACTGCGCCTTCGCAAAGGACCTGTCTGATTTTGCTGCAGGTTTCCGAAAAGCTGCAGCTTTTTTGAGCAGGTTAGATGAGGACCTGTATCGATATTGTACGGCTGTATGAAAAAACTGCGCCTTCGCGAAGGACTTGTCTGATCTTGCTGCAGGTTTCCCGAAAAGCTGCAGCTTTTTTGAGCAGGTTAGATGAGGACCTGTATCGATATTGTACGGCTGTATGAAAAAACTGCCCGTTCACGGGAAACCTGCCTGGTTTTCCCACAGCTTTTCGAAAACCTGGATCCTTTTTGTACAGGTTGGAAAGGGAACCGTGCAAATATCAAACAGCCGCTAAATAAAGGCGCAGCTTCCCAAAGGAGCTGCGCGTCGAACAACCCGGCCTGGTCCTGGGAACTAAAACCCTAGAGCTACTCCCCCTATCCTGCTGTCAGAACCGGCCAGAAGTGCACCGGTTTCCTGGTCTTTCATTATAATCTGAGCTCCACCGCCCCCTGAATATGGGCCCACAACATGCACATCATGTCCCATATCGGCTAGCCGGGCTATGGTATCTACCGGAAACCGGGACTCGAGAGTAAGCTTGGGCGGCTGCTTGAGGGCAATCATATCTGTACCAGGGGTTGAAATCCACCTCGGGAAATCTGCCGCTTCTTGCGGGCCTGCCCTGTGATCCAGCATAAGGCTTAGCATCTGCATGTTCCACTGTGGTTGTCCGTCTCCTCCAGGGGTGCCGCCGACGATAAAGGGCACACCTTCTTCTAGCACCATGTAACAGTTGAGAGTGTGCATAGGACGCTTCCCAGGCTCCAAGCAGTTCGGGTGGCCTGGAATCATGTTGAAAGACCTGCCTGCCCGGTTATTGAGAATCACTCCTGTTCCAGGCACCACGACTCCGGACCCAAACGAAAACGCAATGCTTTGTATAAAGGAACAACAGTTGCCGGCTTCGTCCCATGCTACAAACGAAGTAGTATCGCCTTCTGCAGGGTTGCCCTGAGACATCATATATTGAGTCCCGTCCTGGATCCGCCCCACTGCCTCCCGGGCATATTCCTCTGATATAAACCTGGAAACATCGAAGCCGGATACTGCAGGATCCCCTGCAAAGGTATTGCGATCCGAAAATGCTACCTTCTTAATCCGGACCATGAGGTCAGTTGAATCAGCCGACTTAGGGTCAAGTTTTTCTACATCGAAATGCTCCAAGAGATTCATTTGCTCTAAGACCATGAACCCGGCAGACACAGGAGCAGTCTCCAGCACAGTATAGTTTCTATAATCAGTCCTTATGGGCTCGTACCACCCAGGTGAATCCTCAAGATGTCTTGCAAACTCGCCTCCCAGGAAAGTCCCGCCCATCCGCCTACTCATCTCATAGAACTTCTCCGCAAACGCTCCTTTATAGAAGTACCCTGCGCCTTGAGCCCCGAACTCGCGGAGGGTACGCGCAAGGTCCTCCTGTCTGAACAAGGTCCCTGCTCTGGGTGGATTTCCACCGGGCAGGAAAACCCGGAAAGTTTCTTCGCACTGCGACAACTTATTCTTCGCCGCGTAAACCGCTTTCTCAAAACGGTCAGATACCACAAAGCCCTCTTCTGCGATTTTTGCCCCTGCTTCGAAACACTGCGCCAGAGAAAAGGTGCCAAACCTCCTGCAGGCAAGATCGTACACCAGAGGCGCCCCGGGGACGGCAACCGAATGAATTCCATGTTGCGGCAAGATCTCGCCTTGGCCGGCGAACCTCTCCAGCGTAGAATCGTCACCGGGAATCCCGCTTCCGTTGAGTGCAACCGTATCCCCAGTGGCAGCATCGTAGTAGATCAGAAACGCGTCCCCGCCTAGCCCGCACATGTGGGGAAGCACTACTGAGGTAACACTTGCCATGGTAAGACATGCATCCATTGCATTTCCTCCGGACCAGAGAGCTTTGAGGCCCGCCATGGCAGCCAAGGGGTGAGCAGCCGCAACCATGCCTTTTTTCCCAACCTGGCAATTCTTGAAGCGCGACTCAAACATAACACACTATCCCCCAGTTTCCCGTTAATCACTAATATCTAGCGAACAAATATCCAACGAACACTCTCAGAATATCAATCATGGGTGTGAAAAGGAAGAGTTTGAGAAGTACCGGACAAGGTTTTCCCCGTATGAAAGTGTGGCTTCGCTATACCTGTGGGAACTGTCTTAAAGGATTGGCAGAATCCCCTCCATGGTCTACCATGATTGCAGGACATTATACCGGAGGTGCACAATGACTAGAACAACCAGTCCAGGGACTAACGAAAAGGGTTACAGCACTGAAATCATGAAAAAGGAAGGACTGTGCCTTCACAGACTGACGCTCCCGGCACCTGCACCGGGCTTTACAGACTTCATCACTCCGTGGCTCCTTCATACAAAGCAAGCCACTTTACTCGTAGACCCAGGCCCTTCGGCGACAATTCCTGACCTTGTAGAAGTGCTGAAGGACCAAGGAGTAGATGAGATCGACTTTGTGCTCCTCACCCACATACATATAGACCATGCTGGCGGCATAGGAGACTTCCTGTCTGCCTTTCCAAATGCCAGGGTGGTAAGTCATCCCAGATCCTTTAGGCACCTTGTTGATCCTGGCAAGCTTTGGGCTGGAAGCCTGCAGGTTCTCGGCGACCTAGCTAATCAGTACGGACCTATAGAGGCTGTTCCTGAAAAAGCATTGTTAGAAAGCGCCGGGGGATTTGTCCCGGGATTCGGTGTAATACATACGCCAGGCCATTCGTCCCACCACCAATCATATCTCTATACTTACGGAGATACAAAGATACTGTTTGCCGGAGAAGCCGCGGGTGTGTACTTAGGTGAAAACTATCTGAGGCCTGCTACCCCTCCCCGGTTCTTCTTTGACGTTGCATATGAGTCCCTTCAGAAACTTATTGCAGTTGAACCCACTCTCATATGTTACGGCCATTTTGGATATACACATGACACTGGATGGCTCAGGAATGCTGCTGAGCAAATGCAACTGTGGAGGAGAGTTCTACAGGACCTGCTCATGAGAGACGTTGAGACTGCACAAGCCTTGTCAGTATTAGAGCAGCAAGACCGGTATCTCACACGTCGTCACCGGTTTGATGGGCAAATCGCGTCAAGAGAGCGGTATTTCATCGAAAACAGTATCAAAGGGTTCCTGCAATCTCTCAGTGAAGGTACTTAAGTGACTTCCCATGGCCCAGTAATCCCAGTACCCGTGCAAAAAGCGCATGAGCGCAGCAACCCCGTCTCATTCCATATACTAAGTAGGCAGCCATTATAGATAAGCGTAAGAGCTTTGCGGGTTGTTCAAATCTCTACAGCCCGCTTACCCTCACAACTTCAATCCCCATAGATTCCAGGCGTTCAATGTAAGGATTTATGCCTACGGCATCTGAGACGATATGCCCTGAGATGATCAGGTTCTTGCCCAGGGGGAATTCCTCTTTTAGCTTTAGGAATTCGCCATAGCTAATGTGGATATAGATGACGGTATCGACACCGTGGTTGTAGTAAAGCCTGGCCAGAGCGGCCCCGCCGTTGGTACCGGCTCCGTGGACGACAACGGTTTTGCCTGCAGGATTGTCAAGCTTACCTATGCGGACTTCGATGCTTGTGGGTGCCTGGGTGAATTCAGGCAAGGTGTACAGGGCGTCAACCACATCTGCAACAGTTGAACCATGACTACAGTGAGTATCCACTGCCTGCTGCATCCGCTGGCGGCCTATCTCATCCAGAGGGTTATGTATGTTCATAAAAGGCATGTTAAGCAGCCTGGCAAAAGACGGCGCATGATCGTAATTTGCGGAATGCCTGACAAACGCGTTTCGCTCCTTCATAGCATCCACTGCTGCCCTGGCTTCGTTCTCTGGAACCCCGTTTTTCACGGCCAGTGGCACGTGCAAGTCGAGCACATCAGGAAAAGTAAGAACGCTCGGGTCAGGGTGATGGGCTACTACGCAATCCACCCCAATCTGCTTACCAACATGCAGTTCAGCCACGCCAATGTCGATACCAAAAAGGGTTTTCTTGATGTTTTTTCCAGGAACATAGATGCGCGAATCGGCAGGGAACTGGGTTTGGCCTGCCATTTTGATGGCTAAATCCATCAACTCCTCAGTGGTTAATCCCCTGAAAGGTTTGTCCATTGATAGATCCTCCCCAAAGTCAAGAATTACCTCGACTAAATGTCACCGTGGTTAAACATTGCCGTGTTATTTTCAACTTCCGGTATTTACTTCGTCACATGCTTCCAATACCCTGTCAATGAAGCCGCCAATCCCATCAAGACCTTGCCATCCCTCAAAGAACACCCTGACCATAATAGGCACGTATAGAAACCCGTCTTCAGAATGGGAAAGCGCCTGAGCATGTGCGCGGGCAAGAAGATGAGACAATCCCGACACCAAGACCTCGCTGTCTTCGGTAATATTAAGAGCTTTACCGGCTTCCAAACCGCAGGAGTGGGCAGCAATAACGCACGGACCATCATCTGGCATGTAGAAACACGCGGTTACCCATGACGTTCTGACTTCTGTCTTGGTGCGTTGCTCAACCACGGTCGACCATTTGAAGAGCTCACCGCCTGGAATGACCGAAACATCCAGTGCCGGAAGAGCTTGATGCGGTGCTTCGGAAATCATCTCGTACATGAACACGTCCCCGCTCAGTGCGTATAGGCTTATTACGAGGGCCACAACGAAAGCGATTACCGGCGCCCACCAGCGCCTGTGAAGGGTATAGGCGCAATAACTGAAAACGCCTATGAGGATTACTAAACGTTCTCCCACACGCAGAAACTCAAAAGGTAGCGCAAACATTGCTACTATGCACAGAACCATCACGATCCCTGCAATAACCTTCCGCGTGCTTTGCGAAATCCGACCTCCCTGCCTGCTTACCTGATCAGACATACACAATCAGCTCCTGGTACAAAGGAAATAACTTCCTGTGGTGCCAACATACGCCTCTGCTGGTTGATTCGCCACCTCTCCGGCTGAATCCTGTTCCAGTCGGCATAGTAAGCTGTTACTGTGGGCCTTTGGAAATATGTGAAGTTTACCTGCTTGTATCAGTTCCAGTATTTCGGGTTTTGTGGTGCATGTACCTATGGGGGTCTTTTGCACGCAAAGCACAATACTGGACTCCCGGCTCAACATGTGGACGTTGCTTGGAGCGAAAACTCTGTGGTCATCATATGGTGGGCGGTGAGGGACTTGAACCCCCGGCCTCTTGCATGTCAAGCAAGCGCTCTAACCAACTGAGCTAACCGCCCGCGTCTGTGGAGGCGACACCCGGATTCGAACCGGGGATAAGGGTTTTGCAGACCCCTGCCTTACCACTTGGCCATGTCGCCATGTGTTTAGTACCCTTAAGTTAATAATGGAGCGGAAGACGGGATTTGAACCCGCGGCCCTCGCCTTGGCAAGGCGATGCTCTACCACTGAGCTACTTCCGCTCGTTGATGGTGCCGCAGGCCAGAATCGAACTGGCGACACGCGGATTTTCAGTCCGCTGCTCTACCGACTGAGCTACCGCGGCATGAGTTGTTGCCATTTCTGATGATGAAATGGCGGAGGCGACGGGATTTGAACCCGCGATCTCGTGCGTGACAGGCACGTATGTTAGGCCAGCTACACCACGCCTCCGCGTTCTTCTGGTGGGCGAAACAGGGATTGAACCTGTGACCCCCTGCGTGTAAGGCAGGTGCTCTCCCGCTGAGCTATTCGCCCAAGTGCATTGCCACTTGAGTGGCACCGAAACATAGTATACCTAAGAGAAAAGCTTTAGTCAAACCAATTTATGAGATATTCAGCAGATATTCAGTGGATATTCAGGCGCTTTCTGCTGAGTTCCGTAAGGCGGTCTATCATGACCGGCCGTCATACCCACCTGAGTCTGATACTCAGCGATATGATCTACCAAAATGCTCAAGGCGCCTGCAGAGGAGTGCATAGAAATGTGGCGGATAAGGAAATCCAGGGACGGCATCGTCAGCACATGTGCTTGCCGGAAAATCCGGACCATTGAATTGCTCACGACAGCCCGTAAACGTGTAAAAAATCCATCCCTCAAAGAAGCGGCGGCAGGCAAAATCCAACCCCTCCAAACACAGTGTCCGACGGGCATTATGTGGACTGTACAGCCTGGCGATACCCTTTTCAACATCGCACGAGCCACAGGCACTACAGTGGAGCGGATCGTGGCTCTCAACCCCAACCTCCAACCTGAAAATCTTGAACCTGGCATGCAGATCTGCCTGCCTGAAGAAACAGCATTGCCGAGAGGGCCGATTCCACCGTGTGCTTCAGGCTTGTACTGGGTGGTGGCACAAGGAGACTCCCTGTTCTCAATAGCCAGGACATACGGTACAACAGTTGAGCGCCTGCTTGAGCTTAACCCTGGGATTGACCCGTTAAACCTTCAGATCGGGATGAGCATATGTTTGCCGGGCTAATATGTCAGACTCAGCCAAGGAAGATGAAGGGAATCTAGTCCCCACGTAGAATGTAGCACGTTGAATGCAGGGCATATCTGTGCAATAATCAGATTCTCAAGTCATGTGACTAACGCCCTTAAGACCGCTATTCCCCCATTGGGTGGTGTTGTTATGAGAAAAGTTTCCTTTCCGGATCATATTAAGCGCAGGGCAATTCCCATGATTCACCCACGGATTCGCGTCTCGGGTATCTTGCTGTTATGCTTAGCTGTCACAATAACCGTTATCCATGTACAACCAGTGAGAGCGCAGCTTAATCAGCCTCAAACAGTCACTCTCAATTTCGTCGGTGATATTCTGCTCGCCAGCCGGATTCAAGACCTCATTGAGGCGGAAGGCCCTATGGCTCCGTGGATTGGAGTCAAGGATATGCTGCAAAGCGCAGATTTCACCATAGGTAACCTGGAATGCGCCGTTGGAACAACAGGTTCTCCCATGCCCGACAAACAGTATACTTTCAGGGCAGCTCCTGAAACCCTTCAAGGATTGAAAGAAGCAGGCGTGGACGTAGTATCCCTTGCCAACAACCATACCCTTGATTTCGGTGTCGAGTGCCTGCTGGAAACCATTGAAAACGTCAAGAAATACGGCCTAGTCCCGGTAGGCGCAGGATCCGATGAAAACACAGCCCGGGCACCTGTGATTCTTGAGAAGAATGGTATCAAGATAGGCTTATTCGCCACATCCATGGTGATACCTGTAGTTGAATGGGCAGCTGAAGGTAACAGGCCAGGGATGGCTGTAGATTACAGCATGTGGAATCACAACATTGTGACCAGAATTCAAAAACTACGGCCTCAAGTTGACTACATCATTGTGTACCTCCACTGGGGCGAAGAGAGAACTACCGCTCCTGAAGACTGGGTGTTGCGGATGGAAGGGGTCTTGAGGCAAGCCGGTGCAGACATAATAGTGGGCAGCCATCCTCATGTGCTGAGAGGGTTCAGGTTCGACGGCAGAGTCCTCACTGCGTTCAGCCTTGGCAATTTCATATTCACTACCCGTCCTGAAATGCCAGCTTGCCAAATAGGCGCAGTGCTAAGCGTAACCCTGTCGAAAACAGCTATTGAAGATGTGGTCATACATCCCACAAGAATTGTTTGGGGCAAGACGGTCATGATGGAAGGCCAAGAAAAGCAGGATGTTCTCGCCACGCTAAACTGGCTTTCCCAGCCTTTTGACACGGACATCATACCATCCGGGCAAGTGTTGGAACGGGTTTTCCCGGATGTGCTGAATCACTGGGCAAGAGTGCACATAAGCAAACTATCACGCCGGGAAATTGTGAGAGGGTTTGAAGACGGCAGCTTCCTGCCAGATAAATCTGTGACCAGGGCTGAATTCGCTACTACCCTTGCACGGGTGGTTTCCGGGAAACTTGAACTGGGCATTGCAGATGTTCCAATCCTTGGGCCTGATGAGTTCACCCTGTGTGAACCTGATCATTGGACATATCCATACTTATCCTACTTGGCCGACTTGTCCATCCTTCCCGCCCACGATCCTGAGTGGATCCCTGATGAATCCTGCCCAAGGGTCGAGATGTGCACACTGCTTTGGAAAACAGTTGTGAGAGACAATGCAGCTAATGACACGGGCGAAAACGGCAGCAACGATGACGCCGGTGAAAACGCCCGCGAAGACGGCACAGTCACAACAAGCATAACAGACCAAGTCTGGTCTCAGTTCCAAGATGAACTGGAACCTCTGGAGCCAGAAAGGCAGATAGCCGTACTATGGTGCATAAATGAGTCCCTCTTGAAGGGGTATGACGACGGGACACTCAGGCTAGATAACCCGGTTACAAGGGCTGAAGCTGCGACCATCATACTAAGATTCATGAACCTGCAAAACAACGGGAATTGACAAGACGACTGTTAACGGCCCTGTCCAAGGAGCTGCGTCTCACCGCCCAAGGTATGTCCTACTGATACCCTGCATAGATCTATTTCTGAGCATTGATTTTGATTGTGTTAACCCGGGAGGAGGATATAAATGGAGGAAATGCTGACTCAACTCATGGAGCAAGAGAAACAGACCGTTGAGAAGTACAAGGACATATCACAAAAGGCGAGGAGCTCCACTGAGCATGATCTGATAAACCGCATTTTGGCTCAGAAAAAGTTCGAGATTGAAACTCTAAGGCTTCTATGTTCAGGCAAGGTACCTGACCGGTTTATTGCCTTTGGGACAATAATCGAAGACGAAGTCAACTTCAGGGAATCGCCCAGCCCCTCAGGCAGCCTTATGGCCGTTTTGAGCAGGGGAACCCCTGTAATCCTGACGGAACGCAGGGGCAATTGGGTAGGCCTGCAGCTGTATGACGGCAAGAGCGGTTGGGTATTCAGGGACTACGTCAGAGTTAACGACTAGGGTCAATAATCATGTCAGTAACTGTTTCATGCAAGCCGGCACCTACATCTATTTGGCACTAATTTGTGTCATAAGTCACCTTCTAGACATAACATGTTAACGCAACTACTTGTGGAGGTGAACTTAGATGGCAGGAACCAAAAGCTTCGGCTTGGACATGTGTCTTTGTCTGCTTCTGATCATCATCCTTTTCTTCTGTTTCTGTGAGGGTTTCTAGCAGGGCAGAAGTGGCAGACCACCTCTCACAGAGGTTGGGCCAAGAAGATGGGGGTGGGGCCCGGGGACCCCACCTCTGTCAGAACTCTTCATTGAGCATTTAGAAACCGGGCAAGCCGATAAACATCTGGGTGAACATCATCCCGTACGGACCGCCTTTGATAATACCCACACCTATGTGGGCAAAGGCAGGGTTCAGGATATTCCGCCTGTGGCCGTCGCTCTGCATTAGTGCATTATGTGCACGTTCAACAGTGGATGCACCTGCCAGATTCTCGCCTGCCGTACGGTATTCCACTCCAGCTTGCTTCATCATATCGAAGGGAGAACCGTATGTAGGAGACGTATGGCTGAAGTAATTAAGGTCGATCATGTCCTGGCTTTTCAGCCTGGCCAGCTCAACCAGCCTCATATCTACCTCTAGAGGTTTCAACCCACGTTGCGTCCTTTCCTTGTTTACGAGATCGACCATGAGTTGCTCCTCAGACGTTAGCCCGTTCTCAGGATCCGGTTCCGGGGTTGGCTCAGGTTCGGGCTCGGGTTCGGGTTCCGGTTCTGGCCCGGGTTCCGGCTCAGGTTCAGGCTCAGGCACCGGGTCCGGAACCGGTTCTGATTCAGGCTCAGGACAAGGTTCTTCAAAGCCCCAGATTTCCGGTATCAATATCTTGAGCAGCTTCTGAAGTTCGACGCTATCTTTGTATATGTCAGCCAAAAGCAACCCAAGACTGCCACGTGACGGACCTGCAAACAGGAATACCCTGCCTCCATCAGGACCAGGAAGCACATATCGTTGGTACGATGATGCTAGAAGTCGCCCTGCCGGCATGACTAACCCTAAGATCAGGGTAGTGACGGCTATTGCAGCAATTCTGTTTCTGAACTTCATCCGACTCCTCCTTCCAGTTTTACGTGCTTTGAGCCAACTCTACCCATATAATACAACTTTGGCCTAAGGCTTGGAAAATGTATAATCTGCCAGTGAAGCGTCGAGTAATCCCCATGCCTTGACATTCATATGTTCGCATCTAGCTTGGAGTTCATTGTCCGTCAGCTTGGGGCGGGCGAGGAATAAGCGAAGTATTATGCACGGAGGCCAGGTTTGCTTTTACGTGCCCCGGCCTCCCCACTTTGTTACTTAACCACGAGGCATACAATCGTGTCTGACATACTGCGCGGATATCCAGCCTATCTGGCCGGAAGGCATCTGTACTTTGAGCCAGTCGCGCTGGATCTCAATCACGCGGACTTGGGTGCCGGCATTTACCTGGGCTATGACTGCAAATGTCAATCCCGGGCCCTGCCTTACATTAACCAGGTGGGCTGTGACCGTGCCCGAGCATTTGGCCTTTCCTTTCTTGACCTTGACAACTACGTGTACATGCCTGGTCCGGAAGACCCTTGCAGTGAGCACGATGATCTTAGTCACCATGATGGGCTCCCCGGCAGGTGGGACCTCGAAACTGGCATGCTCTACGTCCACTGATACTCTGGCTGTCATTCCAGGCTTTGCTTCAGGAAGTACCACAAACTCAGAGAACGGTACGGTGAAGTGCAACGTGTGTACTGTTTGTGTAGGATCCATCAGAGGTTCGTAGATGATCCGCTGTGCAATGGTCCCGTCAACTATGACCTTGCCAGGTGCTACAATAACGCGACTCACTTCGGGCGTTGAAGAGAAATCGAGGATTTCCCTTGCCAGGGGTTTCTCTTCCGGTATATCGACGATCTCCCTGACGATTCCCTGAGACTTGCTGTCACCCAGTACTTCTTGTACCCTCACCAGTTCTTTTTCCAGTTCAAGGCCGGGAACTCCGGTAATATTCGTGACCACTTGGATCTTCTGGACCCTGATGACCTTGACCGTTATCTCAATGATTATCCTGGCAGTGATCGCCCTTCCGTTTTGTGCAACATCGATTGAGATGAACTCTATTTCCGCATTAGCCACTACTGTCATACCCGGCTGTACACCTGGCACTTCTACGAACCGCTCAAAAGGAATGGTGTGGTGTACCACATGTACTGTCTGATAAGGACTTCTAGCTTCATAGATGGTCCTTAAGCTTATAGTTCCGTTGACTATCACCTTGTTTGGAAGAATCGTCGTTGAGTTCACTTGAATGGTAGCTACCTGGTCGATTATGGACACTACGTCCGGCTTGATTTCCGGGATGAACAGATGCTCCCGTACCACTGCCTGGGCCGAAGACTCGCCCAGCACTGTTTCTGCCTTGATCATCTCCTTTGTGACCTGCAAACCTGGAACTCCGCTTACATCAGTCACTACATCCAGAATAGCTGTCCTCGAGACGCGTACAGTAAGCATCACTACAGCCCTGACTACTATGACCATACCATCGGGCCTGACTTCAAATGATGCATGTTCGATGACAACATTGGGAATTGCCACCATACCAGGCTGCACGCCAGGAATCTCTACAAAGGTGCTGAACGGGATTTCTGCATGGAACACGTGGACGGTCTGATATGGAACGGCAGCTTCGTAAATAATGGCCAGCTCCAGGATGCCATCGACAATCACCTTCCCGGGCAGCACAGTCACCTTAGTAATCTCGGGCCTGCCGGCAAAATCGATAACTGATGCCACAGGTGGCTTCGGCTCAGGGACTGTCACAGGTTCTGATATCACCACCTGTGACGTCCCTTCACCTATAGTTTCCTCTAGTCTAATCTCCTCGGTCTTTACTTCGAGGGTATCCAGACTCAACCGTTACCCTCCTCCCTTGGTAACAAGAATGCCTTCAGTGCTAAAACATCTATATGCCACGGGGATTAACAATGTGACCGTGCAATTTCTCAAGATATTCTCATACTATGTTTGTGTGAGTGCTTGATCGAAGCTGTGATATCTGATGGAGGACAAAATGAACCTGTGGTCTGTTATCCCGGCGCAAGATGAAGAGCGCACCATAACTCATGTGATCAGGGAGTGCTTAGCGGCAGGCTCAACCCGGGTTATCGTTGTATGCAACGGTACTTCAGACGGGACGCTCGACTTAGTGGAGGGCTATCCTGACAACAGAGTGAGTGCTTTTTGGGAGCCTGAACCTTTGGGTATAGATGTGCCAAGGGCGATTGGGGCGGTAATCGCATACAGGCAAGGTGCCGATGGGATCTTGTTTTGCGACGGCGATCTGTCCGGCAACATTGCATCCCATCTTTCGGCCCTTCTTGCCACCACCGCGTGGGGTTATGACCTATCGCTGACTGACTGCTACCCCAAGGGATTTCCCTCGGGAGGTATAGCGGGCAGGGTGATCAAGGCCCGGTTGGACCTTAATAGCGGCATAGGCAGGGAAGACTTGGGCGCCGCTGTAATGTCCCACGGCCCTTCATGCATATCCAGGAAGTTCATGGAGTCAGTGCCATACCAAGCCTTGGCGATTCCCCCACTGGCCCAGGCGCTGGCTGTAAAGCAAGGGCTGAACGTGAAAATCGGGGCTAGCATAGCTCACGGGCTCTTGGGGTCGCGTGAAAGGCGGGGCAACCATCCAGACAAAACCGCCGATTTGATAATCGGCGATTGCATACTAGCCAAATCGGTATTTGACGGACACCTGCCTGTAAGATGTGCCAACCGGCGTGCCTATATAGGATTGGACAACACCAGGCGTTGGGATCTCCTACAATATCACGTTGACAGGATTATTGCACAGACTGGACCTCTTTGACCTCCGGAATCTCCCTCTTGAGTATGCGTTCAATCCCGCCTTTAAGGGTCATCACGGCAAACGGGCAAGTACCACACGCACCTGTAAGCCTCACTTTGACCACACCGTCGTCAGTAATCTCAACCAGTTCCACGTCTCCCCCATCTGCCTGGAGTGACGGGCGAATCTGGTCAAGAACTTCTTTCACTCTGCTTTCCATGAATCATCCCTTCTTTCATATGGAATATGGACCGTCATCTACGACCGCGAACTTACAAGTTCTTTTCAACATTGTCATCTATTTTATTCTCTTCTTCAATAGCATCAAGGAAAGTTTGGTCATCTGTATATTTCCTGGCCTGCATCATGCATGTTTCTACAACCCTTTTCCTGTACGCACTGTCAATCCGGAAAGTCCTGGTTGCTTCAAGCAGCTCCTGGCTGCCTAAAGCGTCCTTGTCCCTGTCAAAAGCTATCCTCTTTGCTCTGGTCACCAGTTCCTCAAGTTCGGCGCAAGAGAAGTTCTGGGTCAAGGGCACAATGTCCCGCCACAGCATCTCCCTGACTTCTTCATCTCCCATCTCCAAGGGGACTCTTCTCCTGGTGGTGCCTTTTGAAAGGCCGAGGTGAACCAGGAGGATTTCCAGCCTGGCCTGGGGCCCGGGATAGAGAAACGGTATCTTGTAATCAAACCTGCCTGCCCGCAGGAACGCGTCATCCAGGTGCTCAGGTACGTTTGTTGTACCCACTATTATGGCGGTCCTGTCAGGCTTGCCAAGCCATTCTAGGAACTGGGAAAAAACACGCTGAGTTTCTTCTTCAGCCGACCCTGCGGCAGTCCCTGTCCTTCTACCGAACCTGTCAATCTCATCTACAAATACTATGGCCGGCGACATTTTTTCAGCCAGGGTGATTGCATTTTTCATGTTCTGGCCTGATTCGCCCAACCATTTGGAGTAAATGTTTTCAGTAACCAGGTTGATGAAAGGGAGCTGGACCTCGCTTGCCAGGGCGTGGGCAAAAAGGCTCTTGCCGGTTCCCGGCGGCCCGAAAAACAGAAGCCCTTTGGGTAAGCCCAAGTCGAAGTGCCTTGCTTTCTCAGGTCGCTGAAGTACATTGATTATATACTTTGATATGAATGTTTTTATCGCATGGTATCCGCCTATGTCCTGGAAGTTGTACTGGGGATCCTCCACTTCTAAGATCTTTGATCTCTTCACCATTTCAGACTTGAGTTCTTTCATGATATCAGGGTCAAAATTCTTGGACCTCTGGTATGATTCCAGCAAAATGCTTTCCACCTGATGAAGGTTTAGCCCCGACAGGGTTACAGTGGCCGACTCCAGCTTGGTGTGATCCATAGGGACATCGAGCGCTGAAGCAGTAGCTTCTATGAGCCGCGCCCGTTCCTCCCAACTGGACGGATCGACTGACACAACTATCGTGAATTCTTTGGTGAACTCGTCCATCAGCAGCGCTGCATCTTGGGTAAGGATCATCACGCATGATCCTTTGGCCATGATCTGGGGATTTATCGCCCAGGATCTCAAGGCCGCCTGGAAACCTGTATCGTATTCCTTCACCTCTGAGATGTTCTGCATGATAAATACGGTCCTGGAGGTCTTGAGGTGGGAGTCCACTTCCTTGAGCACTGCTTTAAGGGCGTGAAGTTCAACACTCCCTTCAGGGCGCATGCGTGACGAAAGTGGACTTGAACTTGGTATACGCTTCTTGTAGGGCTCAAACTGGGGTCCCTCAGGCCCGGGCCTCAAAGTGCCAAGGCCATCCCATGGATCGTAGAGAAACACATGTTCAATGTGATCAAATTCAGGATCCGACAGTACAAACCGCTTTAGCTGATAGATCCTCTTGGGATCAACCGTCTCGAAACAGATGATAGGCGAATAATTTGCCTGGCGTTTAAGCACTCCCAACTTGATCCAGGAATCATCGAGATAATCGTGTGCCACAGTGTTCCTCCTCAACCACAGGGGGCATCCACGTTGACCTTTAAGTTCAAGCCGTACTTCTTGAGTAAGTTGACGATCTTCTTGGTCTGTCCATGACCGGCTCTTTCGAGAACGCTTATCTTCCCCTTGTTTATCTCTATCTCAAAATATGATTTGAGGTTGCTTTTCGTAGTGGTCACGAATGTAACACCTTCTTCTTCTCCACCACGTCTGTGGCTGTCTCCTTGGCAATTTGTGAAGAAGTCTTGGGCGTCACTGTCACTGGTATTGCCCAAAGCCCCAGCTCCTTAAGCGCACTTTTTAGGCGGTCTGCCTCGTCAAAGCATGATTCGCCCGGAAACCCTGAAAATTCTACTTTGATCTCCCTCTTGGGGCCGATCTCCGCCTTTATTGTCCTTGCCATTACAACACACCTTTCACTAGCACCTTCTTACCGTCAACCGGGTGCTTCACTTCCTCGACCTCCACCTCGTAATTCAAAGCTGAAAGAGCTCTTGTGACACAAAGGGCGATGTAGTTCTGGATCACCTTTTCCTTGATCTCTCCCGAAATCCGCTCATAGCCTCCATAACTGTCACAGATGAACACCACGTCTCCAGTGTCCCGGTTGACATTTATCCCAATCCCCCTGTCGAAAGCGGGGCCCGATAATGACCAATCGCAATACACAAGCCTGCCGTAATAGTCACGGATACTGTGTCCTACATCCAGATCCATCTCTTCTGCACATGCCCAGATAGCTTCATTGAGTATTTCCCAACCGGGATCTTGCTCTACAGACTTACCCTCTTCGAGAGCAGTCTGAAGCCTTATGTCAGCGTAATAGGAGCTAATGTGACTCATGACCGAACCCTCCATCCAAGTCTTACTTTACCCCTCAAATAGTCACGTTTCTGGGCCTCAACCAGTTGAAGCTCACCGTGGATGTCCTGCAAACGCCTTCTGATTGCTTCCGGGCCCCTCTCTGTGCTCCTCTCACCTGCACCCCTGTCTTGCAGCTCGGTCCTTGTCTTGCGGGAAGTCTCCCGGCTTAGAAGTTCCATCTGAAATACTGCCAACCTGGCTTTCATCTGGTCTTTTCTGGTTGCGTCCGTTTCTTCTTCAGCCAGCGCATTAAGCAGGTTTATTTCGCCTCTTAGCCGGTCATCTTCCCACTGTCCCGCCAAAGACTTCCACTCAGTGACTTTTATTGAACGAACCCTGGCAGCGCTGCCTGCTTGCTGCCAGGTGTCAATGAACTCCTGCAACCGCTCAATTTCGTCTGAAGGCGGTCGTGGCGAAACCAGCTTTTCTTGCTGGTACTCAAATGGAACGCCCTGGGTAATATGCCTCCATCGCAGTACATCAATCTGCCTTTGAAGATTGTCTTTTTCCTCCTCCAGCGCCGCGATCTTTTCGTCAAAATCCCTGGTGAGAAACGAACACCACAGGTTAACTGCAACGTAAGAGAATCCGACAAACATGACAAAACCAATGGGCAGCATAATCAACAGCCTGGGCCATATGTTGAGTACAGGAATCATCACATAGGTCAGCCGCAGGCTGGAGTAGTTGGCAAGGATAAAAAGCACGGCGAGCACCACAAACGATTCAGTGGTGTGTTCGTATTTTGTGATGAGCGTCTTTGTCCATCTATACCCGACCCAGCTCAGGACCACGAAGGTTATAAGAGTCCACACAAACCACATCAGCGACCCACCTCGAGTCCTTTGTAAACATTATAGCATCCTGCCCAAAGGCTTGATGTTTCATTCACCGCCTTTGAGTAATGGTTTCCAGATACCTTCTGGCTTGCCACAAGTGATCCGGACCGGGAGAACCTAAGGCAAACTTGTTTCCTGATTGCACAACCTCCCTGGCTTCGCGGACTATTTTCCCCACCACCGTGGCGTTTACGCCCGCTTTGTGATATGCCTTACAGAGTTCCTCCCCATCAGGAGCGGTGACTATAAGGCATCCTGATGAAATCAGACGCAAAGGATCAATCTTGCAAAACTCTGCTACTCTTAATGTAACCGGAAGCACCGGGATTTTATCGGCATATATCACAGCTCCCAATCCTGATGCCTGGCAGATTTCATAGATTGCCCCCAAGACACCGCCTTCAGTGGCATCGTGGCAGGCATTTGCACCGGCCTCTGAGGCTATCTTGCCATCAAGGGTCACACTTATCATTGAAAACAGATTCCTGGCTTGCTCAATCGAAGCTTCATCCAGCACATCAACAAAAGCTTCTGGAAAATCCCTTACCAGTATTGAAGTACCCTCCATGCCCGCCCATTTGGTGACTAGGATGTCATCGCCGACTTGAGCATTGGATGAACTGAGTACTTTTCTGTTCCTCGTCTTGCCAAGAGCTGTTACGCTTATGATCGGCTGCTTCAGACCCTGTGTGACTTCAGTATGGCCGCCTGCAACCTGTACTCCTTCTTCCATGCAAGCTTCGTTTATGTCGTTTATTATCTGCTCCAGGTCTGACAACAGAGCAGTCTCGGGCAACATCAGCGTAACCAAGATGCATATAGGCTCTCCGCCAGTAGCTGCTATATCGTTGATCGCTACTTTTACAGCTAACCAGCCAGCCTTGTCTTCTGCGCCTGTGATTGGATCAGTGCTAGCCAGAAGCAGCTCATTAGCTAAATCCAAAGCTGCCGTATCTTCACCGATCGCAGGCGTAAGCACTAGCTCTTTCCTAGGGTAGCCCAGACGGCTGAATACTATTTGCTCCAGCAACTCAGGGGGTACTTTGCCTACTACAAGAGACTCATTCTTCTTCATGACTGCCTCCAAAATTGCAAGTATAATATGTTTCGCAGTGAGGTTTTCACGGCAATGCTAGTTCAGAGAACGAAACAACCGTCTCATAGAAATTATACCAGTAATGGGCTATATGATAAAATGCCGGCGGAACCTGATTCTAAGCCTGCCCTGTTCCGGTAGACCCGCCAGGGCCAGCCGCAAAAACCGATTAGACCAAGGAGGCATCCTAGTGCTGAGAATCACAGGAGGGTATCTGGCAGGAAGAACGATATCCTCTCTCCCGGGCGAAGATACCCGGCCTCCCCTTACCAGGGTAAGGGAAGCAGTAGCTAATATTCTAAGTTCCTACATTGAAGAAGCAGTGGTTCTCGACCTTTTTGCCGGCACCGGCAGTTTCTCCTTTGAACTCTTGTCCAGGGGCGCAAGATCTGCAGTGCTGATAGATAAGAACCCTAAGGCTGTACAAGTGCTGCGGAAAAATGCAGCCAAGCTGGGCGTGGAACACTTGGTGCAGGTAGTTAGAGCCGACGCCTTGCAGGTGATAGAGAGATTCAAGAAGATAGGTGACCGCTTTGACGTTATCATTGTTGCGCCCCCGTATTTTACAGGATTAGACCAGGAAGCCATGGCGGGACTTGCCTCGGGAACGCTCCTCAACCCAGGCGGGATTGTGGTGCTGCAACAAGCAAAACAAGAGAGGTTTAGCGATAAGTATGGTGTGCTGGCCCTCAAGAGAACTTACCGCTACGGCGATACACGGATATCTACATATATAAAGGACTGAGGGTGCTGACCGGCCTTGACGCAATCCCCTGCACTCCTGAATTATCTGCCCGTTTAGAAAGCTATGGTCGTGTAATCCTTGCAGCATAATGGTGGGTGCTATGACAAAACATACGACAACGGAAACACTGTCTTTGCCGTAACAGAAAACCCGTTCCCACGCTTTTGGACCTGTCCCCATACTCCCAGAGGCATAAGTTTTCCGGGAAATAGGAATTTGCCGTACTTGGCATAGACGTTTTCGAAACAGGTTATATCGGTTAAGCCGTATTCGTCTTCAAGGGAAAGAAACACAACAGTCCTTCCGCTCTTGGTAGGAGGCCTGTGAGGCCTTACAGGGATGCCTCCGGCTTTCACAAAATCACCTGGTTTTATACTGGAAAGCTCACGGCTTGCTATAAATCCCTGCTTTCTGAGCTTGCCGCGCCATATTTCCATGGGATGGGCAGAAACCCCGGTACCGAGGATTTGGTATTCAAAAGCTACTTTTTCCCCAAGGGAAAACTCCATTTGCCCAGGGACACCTGCAGCCTTGTGAGTGCAGTAGACGGGATCAGGAAGTGCCAAAAGCATCTCTGCCTGCGGGGGCGTACTGTCTGCTACCATGCAGGCATCCTTTGCTTGCCACAACAGTGATTTCCGGGAAATCCCAAACTCGTCAAAACAACCGCATAAAATAAGGTTGCGCAAAATATCCGAATCTAACTTGACGCGCCTGGTGAAATCGTAGAAAGACTTGAACTTCCCTTTTGCTCTTTCACGGATTATAGACGTGATGGCATTTTGTTTCATGCCACTTATCATTTTGAATGGAATGCGTATGCTCAGACCTGTCACCGCCACATCTTTGCCTGAATGGTTAATTGACGGGCCAAGTACCTCTACCCCGTGGTTTTTCGCTTCAACACATATAGTGGACACAGGATAGAACCCCATAGGTTGGTTGTTCAGTATAGAACCGTAGAATTCTGCCGGGTAATGCTCAATCAGGTATGCGGTTTTGTACGCAGTGGTGGCAAAAGCCCGTGCATGGGCCTCACAGAAACCATAGCTTGCGTAACCCCGTATGCATTTAAATATTTCAGCCGCAACTTGCTCTGTTACTCCTCTTTTCACAGCTTTTTCAATGAAAAGCCTGCCTATCTTCTCCATTTCATCAAAGGACCTGCCGTGGGTCATAACCCTGCGCAGCTTATCTGCTTCCCCGGGAGTAAAGCCTGCAATCACTGAAGCGATTTCGATTACCTGTTCCTGAAACAACACCACCCCGTAAGTGTTTTTCAAAATCGGCTCAAGCCTCGAGTCCAGGTACGTTATGTCTTCTTCGCCATGGCGCCGCCTGATAAAAGGTTCCACCATATCCCCTTTGATTGGGCCCGGGCGTATCAGCGCAACGCTCGCTACTATATCCTCGATGTTCTCAGCGCCAAGCCTTGCCTGGAGCCCCCTTTGTGCCGGGCTTTCCAATTGGAAGATCCCTATTGTATCTGCATATTGCAACCGCCTAAACGTAGCTTTGTCGTCCAGGGGTATGCGGTCATAGTCCAATTTCGTGCCCTCAATAAACCCTAGGGAATCTTCAACTGCCCCCAATGTCCGCAAAGACAGGAGGTCTATTTTGACAAGGCCTAAGTCTTCTACGTCATCTTTGTCGAACTGCAGGATGTTGACGCCCTTGGCCGAAAGTTCAAGCGGGGAAAGCCAGGTAACAGGAGTCTTGGATATGACGACACCGCCTAAATGAGTGCTTAGAAACCTGGGAAGCCCCGATAATTTGCCTGCTGTTTCAATGAGGGTTTTGAGCCGCTTTTCAGGGATATCCAAACTCTTTAATTCAGGCAGTGACTTAAATGCGTTCTCAATCTGATAGCCGGGGATATGGGGTAACCGCTTAGCTATTATGCCAATCTCATCCTGGGCGTAACCCATAGCTTTCCCTACATCCCTTACAGATGAACGTGCCTGAAAAGTATTGTAAGTGGCCACTGATGCCACATGGGCATCCCCGTATTTTTTGTACACATAGGCAGTCACTTCGTCCCTCCGCCTGGCATCGAAGTCAACGTCTATATCCGGCTTTTCACCCCGTTCAAGGCTCATGAACCTCTCGAACAAAAGATTGTGGGCAATGGGATCCACATCAGTGATTCCAAGGCAGTAAGCTACAGCAGAGTCTGCGGCTGAACCCCTGCCTGCATGACGTATGTTTTGTCTAGCGGCAAAATTGACAAGATCCCACACTACAAGGAAATAATCTTCGTAGCCTAACTGTCCTATTATGCTTAGTTCGTGTTCAAGCCGGGCTTTAACTTCATGCGTTATCTTGCCGTACCTGCCGCCTGCCCCTTGAAACACCAGATGGCGCAAAAAGTGGTTTGATGATTTGAAGCCCTTTGGATATGCAAAGGCAGGGAAATTCTGAACTCTCAGTTCTAAAGGGCACTCACATTGTTCGGCCAGGGCCCGGGTCATATAAAACGCTTCAGGATAACCTTTATACTCTGCTTTCATTTCTTCAGAGGATTTTAGATAGTTTTCTGAGTTCAGCCGCCTTTCCGGATGGACGTCTTCAAGTTTGGTCAGCGTACGTATACAAGTCAAAATATCGTGGATTTGAAAATCTTCCTTGGTAGCATAGTGCACATTGTTTGTAACCACGGTGGGTAGATTCAGGGATGCTGCCAATTCCGAAAGCGATTTGTTCAAACTCATAGAGCCAGGAAGAAGGGATTCTGACAGTTCAATAACAAACGATTCTTGCCCAAAAATATGTTTGTAGTATTCAGCAGTTTGCCTGGCTTCTTTGAACCTTTTCTGCAGTATCAAAGACGGGATTAATCCTTTTCTGCATCCTGAGAGCACAAATAACCCTTCCTTGTGTGATGCCAGCGTATGTAAGTCCGCCATTGGGGACTCACGCTCGTTTCCCAAATGGGCTTGGGTTAAGACGGCACACAAATTCCTGTAACCGGTGTTGTTTTGGCAAAGCACCGTGAGATGAAAGCCGCCTTCCATAGTTACTTCGCAGCCGATTATGGGCTTAATGCCCGCTTTTTGGGCAGCTTTGATGAACCTTACCGAACCTGAAAGTTTGTTATGGTCGGTTAGGGCGATGGCAGGCATGCCCAGGTCAGCGGCCCTTTCCACAAGTTTGGTTATGCCAGAAGCCCCGTCCAGAAAAGAATACGGGCTGTGTACATGTAGATGTAAGAACATGACCTAATCAAACACCCTGTAAAGATTCCAATGTTTTTGATTTAAGTAAAGCTCGTAAACGCCGCCTTCGCCGGCCAGGACCCGGTAAAAAGTCTTTTCCTTTTCATCTTCCCACCATCTGCCTACTTCGTTCCATTTATCTATCACGGCTTTTACAGTTACCCATTTCTTTATCCAGAAAAACCGCTTTGGGTTCCCTTTTTCGCAAACTACCAAAACCGGCTGGTCCACTATTTTTGACATGATAAACCTTACCCTCCTTCCTTTGATGTCGCATACCCGCGCACCTGGATTTCTGGAGTCGTGACTAGAGTCCTGAGGGCCAGCTTGAGCCTGAAAGCTAGCTTGCAGGCACCTGAGTTTTGCCAAACCTTACAGGATCCCAAAAGGCGAGCATTCTTTCACGACGCAGTATCTCAGGCGTAAAAATCTTGCTGTGTTTATGCCCCCATATCAAAGCTGAATCCCCGTATTTTTGTTCTATGCCGGTTAAAGCTAGTTCAAGGGAAACAGAGGTTTGCGCAATATTCCGGTTGGCAGATTGGCCCAAAACCATCTGGGCCACCGGCACCCTGTCGATATCTTTGAATGTAAGTAAAATAGCTGAAACCCGGCACAAAACCTCATGATCCAATTCAGACACCATTTCCTCAAAAAGATGGAAAACCAAAACCTTCAACGCTTCAAACCTGCACACAGGCCGTACCGACCTCTTTTCCCTGACCACAGGCTTAAGAGCGCCTGATAAAGTTATGATTAAATGCTTGAATCCTGTACCACTTTGGATCAATCGCTCTGATACTTCCCGTAACGCAGGCTCAAGTATCTGAGGTGTCAAAGTATCCATAGGGTTTTCTATGGTGACTGCTTTTTCAATATACGGCTTTGGATACAAAGGCTTCACCTGGGAACGATCCCGGCCGTTTACCCAGTCAATAACCGGATATGCCCAATCACCTATTTGTGACGCAAGCCGGTTGGCCTGTATTTGCTGCAAGTCTTTGAAAGTACTAAACCCTAAAGCATACAGATGGGATATCATATCCGGTGGCAAGAGCCATAACAGGGAAAGGGGCATGCCGGTTGAATAAACTGCTTCTTTTCCCTGTTTAATGTCTATGAAGATATAATTTGCGCCTGTCCCTACGTATCCCCACGGCTTTTTACCCGGCGCTATTTGACGTTCCTGGAATAACTTTTGAGCAATCCACACAGAAGAAGCTTTCGCCAGGAACTTTGACCGGCTTTTTGTAACGATGGCGATATGGAACATGCCATCCAACAAGGCAAAAATTTCATCTAATGATTTGCCGTCGGAAATTTCCAGAAAAATCCCGCAACCTTCTTTATCCGGCTCAATAAACGGGGTCATTGTTGCAAAGGCATCAAGTATATGCTTGAGCTCATTTGAAGTTGAGTCAGACACCTGGACTATCCTGCACAAAGGCGACGCCAATTTAGCTTGCCTTACTGTGTCACCCGGCCTTACTCCATCTTTATATGAGTTTTCGTCACAATCTAAAATGCTGTCTTGAAAAGACACGGCAAGCGGGAGGCCAGGATCGATTTTGCGGTTAACTTTTTCCTGATACGCCCTTGCCCCTATGAGTTTGAAATAATAAATATCTGGCATGCGATCACCTGTTCGATAGAACACTTGTTTGGTCATTATCATAAATCCCATGGAGGGCGAAGTCAAGGAGTTTCTCAATACTAAAACTTGGTTGTTGAGATAGTCACAATCAGATATCACTACTTAGATATCACGAGATTAGGCAGCTATTCATCCTGCTGAAGGAGACGAAGAACGAAGTGACGAATAAAGCATACCCTAGCGGGAAGCACGGCGGTTATGCTGCAACCTTTAGTATCGCTCAAGGAAAAGAATACAAGATGGGTAGAAAAGGACGGATGGTATTATTTCCTATTGGATGTGTGATGATAACTGAAAAGAAGGTCAAGTCCCGCCTCTTGTATCTGAAGAAGGTACAGCTTTTTCAGGCGGATACCAACTTGAGTTGAGTTTTTCCATCTTCACCACGTTGCCATCACGTATATACTTCCGCCAAGTTTCAACCATAAAGCCGCTTCGCAACTTAGGGGTATTCCCGGCGTCACCGTTCCCGCCATCCTCACCGTTTATGCCGTCGCCACCTGTAACGCTATCTGAAACAGGCTGGGCAGGGATTTCTTTAACCACTCTGGCTTCCAACTCGATAACCAGATCTGGAACCTTTTTGCCGAATACCTTAACTGTCAAACACCCGTCCTTGGCCTCTGTTTTCAAAATACATGGTGCATCCAAGCAGTTTTTCATTTTGAGGTCCAAAATGTCATAGGCTACCGTGGCATCCAACCCAAGGGGCACGTAACTTACAGGCATTCCATGGTTATACCGCTCGACGATTTCAAAGCCGGCCTTGAGCAAGGCCACATACAGGGTGGTTGAGACCTGACACACTCCTCCTCCGTAATCGTCAACCACTTGATCTCCTATGAATACCCCGGCTTTCCTGTATCCATTCTCCTTTGACCTGGGCCCGGTGATCTGGTTAAAGGACAGCACCTGACCAGGGCTAATCGTAAGTTCATCCAGAACACTGCTTGCGAGTGATATGTTGTGCGCCCGGTCATTCGTGTCCTGATAATAAGTGGAATAGGAAGATATGACCTCAAAAGGAAGATGACTTTCCAGCTGTTCAGTAGTCACTTTGGGCTCTATATAAACCAGAGGCAGGTAAAGCCGGGCCGGGATCTCAGCCCATCCGTCACCGGAAACAGATTCAGCCCAGTGCATCTTTGTCAACAACAACACCGGGCCTGCTACTTATCACCTCTACCCTGTCATCTTGGGTGATATTGAACGAAGCATCGAGGGGATCCTGTCTGAAACGTTCCGCTACCGCATCGAGCCAAGAAGCTTTCCGTTCTTGGTCCACTTGAAGCAAGAGGGGATATCGTCTCTTAGATATAAGCCATAGAGGGCGCCTGAGCGCCCTGACGGTATTTTCGATATCAGGGCTAATCCCAATAGATGCCATGGGATATTTCTGTGAATCCCGGTCAAGGCCTACAAGCTCAAGGGAACGTGATTCCCAAGACAGGGCTTCTTCCAGGACTGAAGCAGCTTGGCTGAAACTCAACCAACCTAAGTCAATTCCACATACCTGGGTTCCCGGCAACACTACCAGGTAACCTAGGAGGGACATGGATATCAGTACCGCAAGAATGACCCAAAACCGTCGTTTCATTACCCATCTCCGATAATGGATTTCCGCCGCTAACAAGACGGGGCCGCCGATCCATATATATTCTGACGCCTGGTGGAAGGATTCCGGGTACAGGGGTATTTGGAAGATGCTCATGAAGGTATTCGCGAGGGGTAGATTTGGGTCAGGTATTGATGCACCTCCCGGCCTCACCTGTCCGATAAAGACACAGCTTTTTGGAAACCTGTATGAAAACTAGGCAGGTCTTTCGGAGGACCGTACCTTTTTGATACAGCTGTCTAGAATCTATACAGCCTCCATCAGAACCTGTACAAGAAAGATACACCTTTTCCAAAACCTGTATGAGAATCAGGCAGCATCCCTGCAGAGATGTAGTTTTTTCATACACCCGTTCAAAATTTACACGGCTTCGGGAAAATCTGTAACAAATTCATACAGCTTTTCTAAGAACCTGTTCGAAAATCAGCCAGACGGCTGAGACCTTTTACTAAAACGACGCAGCTCTTGCAGAGCCGGCACACTGCCAACCTGAATCCACAGCCATTCCGGAATCCACGACCATTGCCTGCAACACATTCCTTGCCCTGGACAGCCTGGACTTAACAGTGCCTACAGGGCAGGACATCCGCTTGGCCACTTCCTTACCCGGGTATTCCAACACGTCGTGGAGCATTACCGTATCCCTGTAGTAGTCAGGCAGAGACTCTATAGCTTTCAGGATAGTATCCCGGCCATCTTGCGCCTCCAGCAAGTCCAACAATTCATGCTCATCGTCAGCAAACTCAACAGGCTGCTCGTCCCCGTCTCTGCTTATGAGGACCGGCCACGATACTGTGGGTACTCTCTTCTTCCTCATCTTGTCTATGCACAGGTTTGTCGCTACCCTTCTCATCCACCTGCCCAAAGAGGCACGCCCCGAATATGTACCGATTGAGGAATAGACCCGCAAGAACACTTCCTGGGTCAGGTCTTCTGCGTCCTCCCTGGTTTTCACCATTCCGGACACATGCAGGTAGATCTGTTTGTAGTAGCGGTCATACAGTATTTCAAAAGCTTCTTCATCCCCCTGGGAAACCTTCCGCGCAAGGGCCAAGTCTTCGTCCACCACGTATTCTGTCGGCTGATATGAGGCTGTTAATTCTAGAGCCATCGTGCAACCCTCCAGTTATAACTCTCGTCACCACTAATAGTAGAAGGTTCAAGCGGGGAATTCGTCAGCCAAGAGAGCAAACTGCCTAGGCATTTTGGCCTAGGCAGTTTTGCGGAGACAGTTGTGAGTAGTCAGTCAGCAGACCGTCAGTAGACTTCTTATCCAATGGATTTGGATTTATGAGCCTGTTGATCAGCCTGAATGATAAGATTAGTCAGATTGATTACTAAGTCGCTCAGAGGAAGACTTCTGGCCAACAGGAACTTCCAAACTTAGGAAGGTGCCGTTCCCGGGTTCAGATGAGATTTCCAGCGATGCTCCGAGCAGTTCAGCCCGTTCGAACATGCCCACCAGGCCCATCTGCCCGGCGGCTACTAAAGAGCCAGGAGCGGCCTTAGGAGGGTCAAACCCTTTACCGTTGTCCCTTATCCCTATTCTGAACACATCTTCTTCAAATGCAAGCCTAAGTTCAATCAAATCCGCCCCCGAGTGTTTCACCGCATTGGACAGCCCTTCCTGGACTATCCTGAACACCAACGCCTCTGTTTCCCGGGGAAGCTCCTGGATAAGGCCGGATACATCGAAGACCACCCGGAAACCCTCCCTTTCCGCCTGGTCACATAACCATTCACAAGCGGACACAAACCCGAAATCGTCAAGCACCGGCGGCCTCAGGTTCCTGGCAAACTCCCTCAAGTCTGCGATAGTCTCATCTAACAGCGAATCCATATCGCTAATAAGCTCTTTAGTATTGCGATGAGGGGCTTGGCTTAACGGAAGGGTCTTCTCGAGGAGGTCAAGTTTCCTCCTGAGCGCCACCAAGTACTGAATCGCCCCGTCGTGAAGCTCCCTGGCGATCCTGGCTCTTTCTTCTTCCTGCACCAGATCTGCCACTGAAAGGTACTCGCGCATCATCTCTTCACGGCTCCTGGATACATCCAGCGCCTTTTCCCTCTTCTCGATTTCTTCCCAGAGGCGTTTTTCAGTGGAAGTATCCCTTGCGATTCCCTGGTGATGTAGCAGTTCAAAACCTTGATATATCAGGGATGCGCGCACATCCAGTTTCACCATATGCCCGTCTTTCGGCTGTATTGTCCAGGAGTATTCGATGTGCTTCTGACGGTTACGCACTGCATTTTTCAGGGTAGACACAGTGGTCGCCCATGACTCGGGAGTCACAAACTCCCCGAAATACCTTCCGCACAGTTCTTCAGGCTTGTATCCAAGCATGTCCATGCTCTGAGAATTCACATACAGAAACCGGCCGCCCCTGTCCAGCACAAACACGAGATCGCCTGCGTTTTCCATAAGCATGTGATATCTTTCTTCAGACTGCTTGAGGTTCTCGATCAAGGCTGCTTTGGAAGCTATCATAGCTGCCTGACTGGCAACAGCCATAACGAACTCAGGATCTGACTGGAAAAACGGGAAGTCATCTTGACGTGCCAGTATCATGAAACCTGTTAGTTCTTGCCCAAGGCTCATCGGGACTATAGCTGCAAAGGAAAACGTTAGTCTTCCCAACACCGAGTCGCTGTGTCCCTTGGTTACGATAAGGGGACGGTGAGGGTTGAGGGCAGACTGCATTAGACAAGAATCAGCGTCTACGCGTAAGGTGATATCCGGCGATACTAGCAGATTGTGCTTGCCAACTGATGATACTACGTAGGCCGACTTTGAAGCCGGTTCATAAACAAGGATGGCCACTGCATCAATATCAAAACTGTCTAATATGAGCCGGGCGATCCTGTCGAGTGCTTCATCGCGTGTAAGATTGCCACGGGTTATCCTCCCCATCTCAAGCAATAGAAAAGTACCCGCCTTCCATCCGGGCATATCACCCATCAGGGTTCACCTCAATGTCTTCACGCTTGATGATACCTTGTTTGAGCCCGGCGACCACCGCCTGGGTTCTGGAAGTAACCCCCAATTTGTCGAATACTGAACTCAGGTGTGACTGGACAGTCCTGGGGCTCAGGCTGAGTTCAAAAGCGATCTCTTTGTTTGAAAGCCCTTTGGCTGCAAGTTTGAGGATGTGAGCCTCCCTGGCTGTAAGCAGCCGGTCAGCTCCCTCGCCTGTATGCTCCAAACCTCCGTCAGGCAAGCCGGCCTCACTTCTAAAGGACTGGTCTCCACTTACTTCTCCTTGATGTTCTGCCAGGAGACCGGACCGCCTGGCTATCCTGGCAAACACTTCCCTGGCAATGTCAGGATGGAGGATACATTCGCCCAGGGCGGTAGCTCTTATGGCTTGAATCAGCTCTTCTGAACGGACGCTCTTCAATATGTAACCTGAAGCTCCGTTTTCAATCAGGCGCGAAACGTAAGCAAAATCGTCGTAGGCAGTAAGGGCTAGGATGAATATGTCCGGAAAATGTCTCTTGATCTCCCTGGTAGCTTCTATGCCGTTCATACGGGGCATTGATACATCCATGGCAATAACATCAGGGGAAAGCTTCCTGGCCAGTTCAATCGCTTCAAACCCGTCAGAAGCTTCCCCCACCACTTCAATGTCCGGTTCTCCTTCCAGCAACCGCTTGGTGCCCTCTCTCACAAGGGCATGATCGTCACACAGGAGAACCCTTATTTTCCCCTTACTTGGACCCTTGGAGGGCATTTTTCACCGCCTCAATAACTCCTTCACTTGTGAAGGTTGCCCCCGAAACCGTATCAACGTCAAGGGTTTGCTTTTCAATTATGTCCTTGGGGACATACGTAAAAGCCGGATCGGATATTCCTGCGGTTTCCTTGTGTTCAAGCACTTTGATGTCTGTAATCTTGCCACCTTGCATGGTTACTGACACCTTTATCGGGCCGAACAATCCCTTGCCTGAGCCTTCATACGTGCCGTCAGGCAACTTGGTGATGTCGACAGGCCCACTTGCCTCGTCCTTCCTTACAGCAAACGGCATTAATGCATCCTTGACTGCGTTGATAATGCCTTCGCTTGTAAAGGTAGCTCCTGAGACAGCATCCACGTCAAGTGTTTGCTTCTCAATCATGGACTTAGGAACTCCGTTAATGGCCATATCGGCAATCCCTTGAGTCTCACTGTGTTCCAAGACCTTGACTTCTGTAATCTTACCGTCCTTTACGGTTACAGATATCTTTATGGGACCGAACAGCCCCTTACCTGTGCCTTCGTATGTCCCGTCAGGAACGGCCGCAAGGTCTATCACAAGCTCTCCGCCTGGAGCGACGATTGCCGACAAGAAGCTCAGGGCCTTGCTCACACCACCCTTTACTGCCCCTGAAGACACAGTAGCCCCTGAAATGCCGTCAACCCCGGCGGGATCGCTGTTACCTCTAAACCGGGACAAAAAGGCTTCATCTTTAACACGAGTGCCAATGCCGGGCGTTTCAGACATGGCAACGATTTTCACGTCTGTAACAGTACCGTCTGTATCAACACCAACCATCATTTGAATTGGCTCAGAACCGTAACCCTGGGCTTCCACCTGCATAGCTGCTCCTGCTAGTTCAGAGCCCTTCTTGCCAATCCAGTACCTGGTACCATCAAGTTCTTGCTGTTCAATAGCAGAAGCTCCGGGAATGACTTCTCTCGCCGCGTTCAGAAGGTCTTCCTCAGCTCGTTTATCGATTATAGGCTTGGTCTTAGCGTACACTGCCGCCAGTCCTAGGGCGGCAACAGCACATATAAGCGCCAGAGTCAAGCCCAGCTTGGCCACCTGCTTCATGTAGCCTACCTCCTCAAAATTGCAGACTTCACACTGCATGGGTCACCACTTTGAATGATAACATATCGGCGAACGTTTGTGCAGGAGGAACCAAACCTGAGGGTGTAATATTGTATATTAATATATTGAAGCTACCGGCAGTGCCCGCTATTGGAGGATGAAATGGGAAGAGTAGAGTTTGAACACGGATTGGTCAAATATGTTGTCGACGATGAAATATACTATGTCAAACAGCACTTTGAACCAACTCTCATGCCCAAACGTTCCTCCCGCAAATTCTTGGTACATGAATCCTTCTTCAGCTACGGGCCTATCGAGAAAATCGTGAGCCTTCTGGGAATAGGCAGAGTCAACGTTGTATCTGTAAAACTCGAACACGAGTTGAAACTAAGCCGGGAGAACAGGGACAAACTAACAGAATTGGTCGGACCTAAGTTCTACTTCTCAAAAGCTGCTTACCAATACGATAAGAGTTCCCTGCCTCATAAGGACCCTGAGACTGCCATGGGATACCAGGTGGTGTTCGACACCCTGGTAAGGAACTGGGATGATGGTGAGAGGAATATATGGTATGTGTCAGGCATTCCGGTTTGGTTTGATTTTGGTGCCAGCCTTGATCCCCGCTGCCAGAACATATACCGCTTCCTGCTGAAGCTCCAGGACGCCGCAGATACCGGACGAGTCTCGACGATTAAACGCTACTTCGAAGACTTCTCGCGGCACAGGGACAATATCCTGAAACGTGCAACAAGCATGTTTAAGAGAATAACGCTAAATGAAATCAGGACCATTGTTAGATTTGCTGAACAGGACTACGCCGGGTACTTCGCTGAATACCTTGCTAAGAACCTATCGCAAATAGACGAAGACATTGATATGATGAGGGGAGCTTTTTTGCCCAAAGAGCTCAGAAGCGATCGTTCCCTTATTTTCTCGTCCATACCCAGAGAAGTATTCGGGCGTCAGGTTAAGTAAGCCCGGTCCCATAGACAGAAACCCTGGTGTGACGGAAACCCTGGTGTAGCGATTTAGACGGCAGGCATGTAAGTATGTAACGCAAACAGGCCAAGTCTTGTAGACCGGAGGAGACTCTTGGCTAGGAAACAAACCTTCCGAATTGATTTACACGTACACTCAATTTACTCGGGAGAATCTTTGGCAGATCCCCGGGACATCCTGGAGGCGGCCCTTGAGAAAGGGCTTGATGGCATTTGCATCACCGAACACGAGAGTATGTACGCCAGCCGCCCATTTGAAGAGCTGAGGAAAGACTACCCTTCCCTGGTCATCCTCAGGGGCGTAGAGCTTTCAACAGACGCAGGCCATATGCTTGTCTATGGGATCGACGACACCGAATGGAACGACTGGGGCAAGTATAAGATGTGCAATGGCCAGGAACTGATAGACCGCGTCAGGAAACTTGGGGGTATTGCCATCCCGGCGCACCCATGGCAGGTCATGGAAAGTTCAGGCAGCCAAGAAGGCCTGCAATTCACTGTAGACGAGAGGATTACCGCCCTTAGCAATCTTGCAGCCATAGAAGTGTGCAACGGCAAACAGCTGGGACACCCGGTTATATGTGAGATCCTAGGCGCTTTTGCCAAACAAAATGGGATTGGCGGGATTGGCGGAAGCGACGCCCACACGCCTGAAAACGTTGGCAATGCTTACACTGTCTTCAGGGCGCCCGTTTATTCCTCCAGGGATCTTGTCAGAGCCCTCCTTTCAAAGGTGTACTATCCGCAAACCTTGTAATGAGATTCAAAATTCTGAACATCTAACCCCTACTCTCCTAATACACCTATAAAGACCCAAGGATTTTGTCGTGAGGAGACTGGGTGTTGGACAAATCCAGGATTTCGGTTATAGCTATGGCCGGCACTTACATTGGCACTGTGGTAGGGGCAGGTTTTGCATCAGGCCAAGAAGTGCTGCAATTTTTCGGCATGTTCGGCCCCCTGGGGATTCCAGGAGTAATCGCAGCTGTAGCAGGGTTCTTCGTGTTCGGGTTCGCTTGCATAGAAGTCGGAAGGGAAACGGGTGCTTCCTCACACAAACCTGTGTTCAGTAAAGCAGCCGGTAAAGCCCTGTCCCCGTTGCTTGACTTGGTGACAGTATTCTTCCTGTTTGGCGCCTTGTCAGCCATGATTTCGGGTGCCGGCTCAGTGATCAGCCAGGAATTCGGTCTGCCATGGCTTGCCGGAGCTTCTGCCATGGCAATCGCTACGTTTGTGACTGTGCTTACAGGGTTTAGGGGCATGGCATACGCCATCGGCTCTGTTGTGCCCTTTCTTCTAGCCGGGGTTTTTCTCATTTCAGCTAAGGTGATACACACAAACGGGTTACACATCGGGCTGCCGCCGCCTGACTGCAAGCCTCCAGTAGGGCATTGGGCAGTGTCCGCATTCAATTACGTTTCTTACAACATCCTTATGGCTGCCCCTGTCCTGTCTGCTGTAGGAGGTACACTGGACAGCAGGAAGCAAGCTTTAGTCGTAGCCGGTTTCGGGGCTTTAGGACTGGGACTGGGCCTCTTGCTTGTGTACTTGACTATAGCATCTTCCCTTCCTGATATAGCTAGGTTTGAGATCCCCCTGGCCAGGCTGGCATCCCAGGTGTGGAGGTTTGGGCAACCGCTGTACGTTACGATTTTCGCAGCTGAAGTGTATACTACCGCTGTGGCCAACCTTTACGGGTTTTCTGCAAGGCTGATCCCTCCTGGAAACAGAGGATTCCTGATTGCTGCGTTTGCCACAACCGGAGGTGCTCTAATGGCCGCTTCAGCCGGTTTTTCCAACCTGGTGAGAGTAGTGTATCCCCTATGTGGCTGGGCCGGTACAATCTTCATCGCAGGCCTGGCCGTTTACCTTGCAAAAGCAATTATTGTGGAACGGTGAAAACTACAGGGAGTGGTTGATGCCACTCCCCAAGACTCTTGCCTGAATATAGTTTCGAGTTCGAGAATACCGTGCCTGAAAGCCTATCGGGCAGCCGGCTTAAATGAGCGGCCCAAGTCCTGCTTGTTCCAGCGCTGCACTTAGCTGGGGCCTGTAAGATACCGCTTGTTCCCGGGCGATCTTAAGAGCCCCGGCACTAGCTTTCTTGAACTCTTCATCTTTTACGGAAGCAAGGTTAACTTCCGCGTTCATGGCCGCCCCCGACAAGGCGGCCTCCAGCAACACGAATCCGACGGCAATGTCGGTAATCGCATTTGGATTGCCGTACTCGAGCAGGCCTGGTAAGAGTGCCATTGCTTCAATGCATGCATCCACCGTTTCCAAAGGGGACTTGGTTGCCTCAATGAACGCCTCTTGTATTGCCTTCCTCCGACGGGTCTTTTCTTCAGGAGTAGCTTTGGGCAACCTAAAAGCATTTTCCACACCCTTATAGGCTTCGGCATCTTCATCAGCCAGAGCCAGAAGCCTGGCATGTAATCTGCCAGCGGCTTGCCGGATTTCGTCAAGCTTGTCACGGCCCTGAGTGAACCTGGGCAACTTCAACGTAATGCCTGCCACCATCTGGAATAAGGCACAACCCATGGCACCTGCAACTGCAGAGGCCGCACCTCCCCCCGGTGCACTGGTATCAGCTCTTAAGTCATCCAGGAAATTCGATAGGTCCAAGAGCCCCACCCCCCAACTTCTTGTGACTTAAACACAATCCACTCAGATTCGACGTTTATTGTGCTCGCCAAGTTATGTCGTCAGGTGATTAGATCCAGGATCCTTTGTCTAGAGAACCCTTCCAGCTTTAGACGCGCAAATGCCACATCCAGCAGGGCATCCAATGGAACCAACCCTATAAGCTCAGAATTGACGATCTCTACCCCTCTGCGTGCCGCTTCTTCCTCAATCTTGCTGAACACAAATTCCATGGAAGTCACCCTGTAGTCCAATAGGTTCATGGTAACCTGGGCAAGCCCGGTGTCTTCCATGGTTACCCCCATAGCTTGGACGTGTGGAAGACCACCTGATGACTCCCTTATCCGCCTGGCAATGGCACGCGCAATTTTCACATTAGTTGTATTGAGGTTAACGTTAAATGCTATAAGAGGAGGCCTTGCCGCCACGGCAGTAGCTCCTGCCGTTGGGTGGAGCTCCCCGGGCCCGAAATCAGGTTTTCTGTCAGGGTCGGTTTTGATGGCTTCTTTGAGCCCTTCGTATTCGCCTCTCCTGACATCGGGCAGGCGCACACGGTCAGGCCTGGCTGCGGCCTTGGCGTAAAGATACACAGGTATGCCCAGCTCGTCACCTATCCGCTTGCCTGTACGCTTTGCCATCTCCACACAGTCTTCCATGGTAACTCCCAGGATGGGAACAAAAGGTATCACATCAGTAGCGCCAATCCTAGGATGTTCGCCATGATGTTTTTCCATGTCTATGAGCTCGCTCGCTTTTTTCGCAGCAGCAAACGCCGCCTCTTCAACGTCATCAGGCGCCCCGACAAAAGTGACAACTGAACGGTTGTGGCTTGGGTCCATGGATGCGTCCAATACATTGCACCCTGACTCCTTGATCACACCGACTATTGCATCCAGGACCGATTGGTCCTTGCCCTCGCTGAAGTTGGGTATGCATTCGACTACCTGCTGTTCCATATATCCAGCCTCCTTACAAGTTGATAGCTTACTCAAAAGGCAAGGGTGGTACCTTTATCTCAGGCGGAATCAAGCTTTCATACTTCCTCCCCTTTAGCTGGTGCTCCCATTCAGCCCGCGCCTTATCTCTAAGCCCCGCGCAGGTCATGAACCGGTAACCTGTTATGCCTAGAATCTTGGCGGCATACAGCATTCCCTTGTGGCCTATGCTCATCCCGGAACACGAAGTTACTGCCCAGCTGTGCCCGGGAATGCCCAGCGCATAGCATGCGGTAGTAAATTGGGCAGTCGGCACTACCCAAGACACATCACCAACGTCAGTAGAGCCCCTCCCACCTTCAATTCTGTCGCTATATGGCACGACAAAGTCACACAGTTTGGTCTGGCCCGGCGTTATGCCTGTTTCCTCAAATTGCTCAACAGTCCTGGTGATAAGTTCAGGCTCAAACTGGGACTGCATCTTCCCGGCAAACTTGAGTTCTTCCTCGTTCCATTCAGGCACGCCAAGCTGTTCCATGACCGAGTGTAGTATCCTCGCAATCACCCTGTTAGGAATCACATTAGCTGCATAACCTAAGAACACTTCTTCAAACCGTGTCTGTGTCATCAGCGCAGCGCCTTTGGCGATATCCAAGACCCAACTGTGCATTCTTTTGAGCTCAGGGATGTCAGCTGCACGAACGTCGAAAAAGTTCTGGGCAAAATCAGGCACCACATTGGGAGCTCCTCCCCCGTGTGAAATCACGTAATGCACCCTGCTGTCCAACCGCATATGCTCCCGCATCCGCTCAATGCCTGCGTTCATCAGTTCAACCCCGTCGAGAGCGCTCCGGCCATTCCATGGGTCGCCGGCAGCATGGGCGGTCTTGCCGTAGAAATTGAACTTCAGAACGAGGTCAGCAAGGCTCGAGCTGTTCCTAACTGCGTTAGTGTTCCCAGGATGCCAAGTCAGCGCAATATCTACATCATCGAATGCCCCGTCCCTGACCATCCAAGTCTTGCCGAAAGAACTTTCTTCAGCAGGGCATCCGTAGTAACGCACTGTACCTGGCAGTCCCTTGCTCTCCATGACTTGTTTGAGCGCGACAGCACCGCCCATGGATGCTACACCCAGGAGGTTGTGCCCGCACCCGTGCCCTGGAGCTCCTTCAGCCAGCGGGTCCTTGTAAGGCACAGCTTTGTTGGACACCATAGGCAGAGCATCAAATTCACCAAGGAAACCAATTACAGGCTTACCTTTGCCCCAGGAAGCCACGAAGGCAGTTGCCATACCACCTACACCCGCTTCAATCGTGAAGCCTTGCTCTTGAAGGTATTCCATTTGGAGTTTGGATGATTTGTGCTCGGCCAAACCAAGTTCGGCATAGGCCCAAATCCCATCAGATATTGAAGTCAGTTCTGACTTGTTTGCCTCTATCCAGCGTTCAATCGATGGCTCCATCCTTGTCCCCTCCCAGTTTCGTCGACCATCAGTCATTAGCCGTATTCCTCATCCACTGCATCGCAAACCCCAAATACGCTCATCCGGCCGCAGCTGACTCTAGCGCAGCTGCTCAATCACCTGCAAAACTGCGTTCTCCAAAGATCCTGATACAATCAAGTTCCTGGCCTGCTGTATGTCACGGTGCATTTCCCTGTCTTCGTGAAGCCGAGGTACGTGGACACGCAAGAGTTCATGCGCAGCCTTGCCCGCTTTGGACAGGAGTACCGGACTCCGGAATTCAAGTGCCTGGCAGGCACCGAGATACTCAATTGCCAGGATGTAAGACACGTTGTTAACTATCTCCCTGGCTTTTCTGGCGGCAGTTGTGGACATACTCACATGATCTTCCTGGTCAGCTGAAGTGGGGATAGTATCCACACTGGCAGGATGAGCCAGTGACTTGCACTCAGATGCTAAGGAAGCAGCTGTATACTGCATAATCATGAACCCCGAGTTCAGCCCGCCGTGTTCGGTGAGGAAAGCAGGCGACCCCGTCTTGTTGTGGTCCATCATCCTGGCAATACGCCTCTCTGACATATTGCCAAAGGAACACAGGGCTAAGCCTAGATAATCACCGGCAACAGCCAGAGGTTGTCCATGGAAGTTGCCGCCGGACACCACCCTGCCGTCAGGCAAGACTAACGGGTTGTCAGTGGCGGAACCTGACTCGATTTGAACTACAGATTTCGCATGGTCCAGTGCTTGCCTCACAGCCCCGTGGACCTGAGGTATGCACCGCAACACGTAAGGATCCTGAACTCTTATCTCACCCGAAGTTGTTGTCAATCGCGACCCTTCAAGCAAAGCCCTGAGGTTTTCGGCTACTGCTTGTGCTCCTGCGTGGGGCCGCAATGATGTGATCCATGGGTCGTAAGCATCCCGCACTACTTGCAAAGCTTGACCCGTCAAACTTGCAATAATATCAGCTGCCCTTGCCAGCTGATATCCCATATGTACCGCGAGGGCAAGCACTCCGGCAGTCATCTGAACCCCGTTGGTCAACGCCAACCCTTCTTTTGCTTCAAGCTGAACCGGTGCAATCCTGGCACGGTCTAGAGCATCCTGCCCGGAAAGCAATTCCCCCTCGTAAAACGCGTGACCCTTGCCCAATAGCACCAAAGAGATATGGGAAAGAGGGGCTAGATCGCCGCTGGCTCCCACTGAACCCTGTTGAGGCACATGCGGCACGACATTCTTGTTCAGCAGGTCGCAAAGGGTTTGCACCACCTCAGGCCTGATGCCTGACATCCCTTTGGCAAGGGCATTTGCCCTGAGAAACATTGCAGCCCGCACTTCAGCTTCAGAAAACACCTCGCCTACAGCTACTGCATGGCTTAAGACCAGGTTGGTTTGGAGTTTTCTTATGTTTTCAACTGATATGGCCACGTCAGCAAACTTCCCAAACCCCGTGTTAATCCCGTATACCCGGTTCTTATGGGATACGATATCTTCAACGATCTGGCGTGAGGCTTGCATCTTGTTCCAGGTCTCCGGGGGGATCTCAACCTGTTCCCGGTCAAACGCCACCTTAGCTATTTCTTGAATTGTCTTAGGATTTCCGTCTACCGCAATCGTCATGGATACCATGCTCCTTCAGGCCTAACCGCTGGCTTTAACACCTACTCTAACATGGGGATCTTTACACCCTTCTCTTTCGCAGTCTGTATGGCTTTTTCATAGCCTGCATCAACGTGGCGCATTACACCTGTACCCGGATCAGTGGTCAGAACCCTCTCCAGTTTGGCTGCAGCGCGCTCAGTGCCATCTGCCACTACTACCATACCTGCATGGATTGAGTATCCAATCCCGACCCCGCCGCCATGATGTACGGATACCCAGCTGGCGCCCGCCGCAGTATTGACCAGTGCATTGAGGATGGGCCAGTCGGCAATGGCATCTGAACCGTCTTTCATTGATTCGGTTTCGCGGTTTGGAGAGGCCACGCTTCCGCTGTCCAGGTGGTCCCTGCCGATGACTATGGGCGCTTTAAGCTCGCCTTTTCTTACTAGTTCATTGAAGATAAGCCCTGCCTTTGCCCGCTGGCCGTAGCTTAGCCAACATATCCTTGAGGGGAGTCCCTGGAACTGCACTTTCTCCCGGGCCATCTTGAGCCACCTGATCATGCTCTCGTTCTCGGGAAACGCTTCAATGAGGGCTTCATCTGTGCGGTAAATGTCAGCCGGATCTCCCGACAACGCGACCCACCTGAAAGGCCCGCTGCCTTCGCAGAACATGGGACGGATAAACGCAGGGACAAATCCGGGGAAGTTAAACGCGTCTTCGAGTCCTGCTGAAAACGCCTGTTGCCTTATATTGTTGCCGTAGTCAAAGACGATGGAGCCCTTCTTCTGCCATTCAAGCATGGCCTGTACGTGAACTACCACGCTTTCAGTAGCCCTGCGTATATACTCATCAGGGTCGCTATCGCGCAGGGCATACGCTTCTTCCAAGGTCAGGCCCGCCGGAACGTACCCGCCAAGCAGGTCATGGGCCGATGTCTGGTCTGTCACCAGATCCGGTACCACACCACGTCTTACAAGCTCAGGGTGGATTTCTGCAGCATTCCCCAGTACCGCCACTGACTTGGGCTCACCTTTAGCCAAAGCATCTTCAACAAGCTGGAGCGCGTGATCCAAATCCCTGGCTTGCATGTCGCAGTAACCAGTGTCTAACCGGCGCTTGATCCTCCACGGATCAACTTCCACAACAAGCGCAACACCTTCATTCATGGTGATGGCAAGAGGCTGGGCACCACCCATACCGCCCAATCCGGCAGTGACAACCAGTTTACCTTTCAAACTTCCTCCGAAATGCTGCCTTGCAGCTTCTGCGATCGTCTCGTAAGTACCCTGGAGAATCCCCTGAGCTCCTATGTAAATCCAGCTTCCCGCAGTCATCTGCCCGTACATGGTGAGTCCTTGCCGCTCAAGCTCACGGAACTGCTCCCAGGTTGCCCAGGCCGGAACGAGCAATGCATTAGCTATAAGGACTCTTGGTGCCTGCTCGTGGGTCTTGAAAACCCCAACCGGCTTGCCTGACTGTACAAGAAGGGTCTCATCCGACTCAAGTTGCTTGAGGCTCCCGATAATGGCGTCAAATGCCTCCCAATTGCGCGCTGCTTTGCCTGTGCCACCGTAGACTATAAGTTCATCAGGCTTCTCTGCCACATCAGGATCAAGGTTGTTCATTAGCATTCTCATCGCGGCTTCCTGTTCCCAGCCTTTACACGACAATGCTGTTCCCCTTGGTGCCCTTACTACACGTTTTGTCATACCAACTACCTCCCCTGCTCTTGATCATCAGGCTTATAGGAATCCCCGACTCTGTTCCCAGAATTGTAGGAATCCTCAGACCTGCGCAACACAACTCTTCTACTTCAACATATCAAATATTACCTATTTGATCAGCTTAATCCAGTCACCAAACAGGAACTGCAACCGGCCTATGAGAAGCGAATATCTTCCCATGACAGTGGTTCCAAGAGAAGCACCGAAAGCCACCATCAGAAAGTACCTGCCTATACGACTTGTAGCACTTAGAACCCTCGACTCACGAAGACGTTTGAGATACAGGAAGTAGGTAGCAACTGTGACTACGCCTATTAGAAATATCAGATCGCTAAGCTCGAGAATATTCAACTCAGTAGTAGCTGCAATCTGGCTGACAAATTCAGCGTGAAGTGTCCCGCGTATCTGCGCAGCAGACACTATGGCAACCATTATCGCAACAGGAAACCTAGATAACCATGATATACTGGGCACGTAACGGGCAAACAGGAACACCCCAAGAATGATAGGGATTATCCATGACACCTGGCCTTCCTGCATAGGCCGTACTGCCATGTTGATTATATTGTGGTACCCTTCCACAAAAAAGTGGGCTGCCGAAAAACCTATGAAAGTGTGTTCTGCGAACTCAAAGACGATGTTTCCTTTGAACAGGTAACTGAAAATCGCAAGGGTGAAAAAGGCACCGACCCATACGCCAAAATCACTACTTATCACCTAGCTACCTCCTTCCTACCTCAATTGCCCTTGTTATTGCTATCTCTTTTCAGCAGAAAAGCACTGATATTGCCGAGCGCAACAAGTATCAACAAGACCATGTGACCTAATGATTGCGCATCCATCCCTGAAGTTCCTGCTCCAGGCACACCGGCTAGGTACTCGTAATCAGCGGCTCCCCCAAGCCCCGATATGATGCCCACAAACTGCCCTGAGCTATAGAAGGGAACCACGAAGGTTGTCATTACTGCAGTACAGCCCACTATCGTGGGGAGCCCTGTGGGTGCCTGGATATGCCTTACCACCCACCGGTATAATTCTGCGCCTCCTATAGACACAACTAAGTCGACATCTTCTATGTCAGAAATCCCCTGCATTATCTCCATTCCAGCCAAAGAGTCACCGCGATAGTCTTGATCGTACAATCCTCCAAAATTCTGCCCGATCTGAACCACAACAGACTCGCCGCCTGCCCTGAAGGGCAGAATCACCACATCTTTGCCATACTCATAGGAATACTTTTCCTGCCAGTCATTGACCACGCCCGTTAAGAAGGGGGGCGACCCCGGACTGGTACAAGCATAGATTACGCGTACCCCCTTGGACATAGCGTGCCGGTGAACCGCCACCAATTGAGGAAAGAGTTCTGCAGCAGTGGTTGGTTCGACTTCAGTTATGAGAAACATCCTGGAACCTGGCGGCATAGAGTTGATTGCCTCAAAAGCATCCATCGACATATCGCTCGGGCTTAATGGCAGCTGAATTGGCCTGATTAGAGGAAGTAGAACAGACAACCCGATAATAACATGTATAATCCTATCGTCGATATCATCGAGTTTCCTTAGAAACTGCGTCATTTGTACCGCGTCCTTTCACTCTGCTGAGCCTAGATAAGTCCTGTCGAGGCCTAGAATGATTCGCAACCCGGTCGATGCCAATCCTAAAGCTGCTGTTATGGTAATCCCACGCATGGCGGATGAATTGGGAACATTCATTATCCATGACTTAATAGCCGGGAATTGGTCCCATATTGCAGTTCCTATACCTATTTGCCCCAACATCACCAAAACGCCTGCTAAGAGAAATATTCCCGATTCAAGGCTGGTGATTCTAAAGGCCTTAAAGGCGGCAGCAGGTAGGAAAAAGGCATGGAGAGCAAACACAGTCGCACCGAGCGCAGTGTAAACGTTGTTGAACATAAACGAATATACTGGGCTCTGGGTTCCCTGCGTGATCCCAATCACAAAGGTCACGACCATCACGAGAATAAGCCAAACACTAAGCCCCCATTTGGAGCTCTTCATCGCTATGTTCTTGGAGTGAACTTGAAGCAGGTTGATGACTCCTAAACCAAGGGCAAAACCAGAGAGTATCACTGCCCAGTTAATCAATGCTTCTGCTGTTACTTGCAGTGTGGGAATATTCAAGAAGTAGGACACCACGATTATGGTCCCTACAATGAAGGCAACCAAGACTGGCAATTCAGTTTTCAATATGGTATCCCCCTTATCACAGCGACAACAAATTGCTGATAGCCTGAGAACCGAACAAGTTTAGGAGACATCCTAGTATGCAAAGGATGATGGCACCACACTTAGCCACATCCTGCGCAGCAACAGAAGCGATTTCCAGCGGTGTACCGGATAGGTAGGCACCGGCTACCATCATATCCTCACCTACGAGGGTATAGTCACACGTGGCAACCAAGAATGGGACCTGAATTGTGACAGCTGTCCCGCCTATCTGCATAGCGCCTACCCGGCGTCCGGCAGTAGGAATTAACAGCGATTCATTGTAAAAGGGCCCGACGGCGAAGTTTGCCGCAGGGCGTTCCCTCACCATTACGGCGAAAATGCCGGTTGTGTAGCTGAAACTGCGGGAAAGGTACCTGACAAAATCGGGCCGGCATTTGTCCGTCTTACCTTCGTTTCGCCAAGCGTTTTTTACGATCTCTTCTGCCATGGGAAATTCCTCGGCCCAAGCAAGAGTCACAATCATACCTACATCCATTTTGGCACACTTGGAAACTACATACCCGAGTATCTTGAACGAAGCAAAAACGCTGGCATCCATCTCTCCCGTCCCAAATGTGTAGTGGACGGGCCTTCCCATCTCTGCTGCGCGCCCAACCGCTTCATCCATTGCATCGAAAACGAGCGTCCTGGCCAAGGCTACTTCCCGCTTTCCTGAGTCTAATTCCCTGGCCAGATACAAGATGGCTGCGGTGAATACTATGACGAGTACAAGAGTAAACACACGCCCTTCAATCAACATTGGTTTTCCCTCCTTTCGAAGAACCGATTGAATAGCATAATACTCCTTTCTTCCCATTGAAGGGAGACTTCTGTCCTGTGTCTTGGAGCCCATTGCGCGTGGAAGCAGTTGAGTAGCTCACTTTGGTAGACAGTTGGAGAACAGCCGGAGGATGAGATACGGTTACCTCGGACAGCAGCCAACTACCGTGAACTTGAGACCAGGGGTTGGCGCCAGAGAGGATCTAGTCACGAAACCCATCAGACAGCCAGGGCTCACCCCATCACCCCATGGAGGAGTAGCATCAAGAAGGGGATGCCCTGGCCGTTCTTCACACTTCTATCTTCCTATGCTTGCAGCCTATTTTCCGCCAAATCCCACGGGAACCTTGAGTTCTTCTATCCTGGAGCCGTCTTTTGCAGAGTAAGTCACAAAGATTATGGTGCCGTAGGGGCTGGTGGCAGACTCGAGATCCATCCAGAAGTCAAACCGCCCCCATCCAGGAGCACCCTCGGAAGCCATAACCTGCTTAATCCCTAGCACGTTGTGGCCGTCTTCAACTTCTACTATGAAGCTGGCCTCAAATACCCTTGCAAACCCTGTCATCCTGACCCTTTCAGTGAGGATGGAACCGCGTTCGGGCCTTAACAAGATGATATTCTGGCCCTCTTCCACCACTGATACAGGCACGCGGGTCAAGTCATCGCCGCTTGCTCCAGTTTCAATCAACCTCACGTTTACATCTGCGTGCTTGGACAGGGTGAAGCTTCCCACTGGGTAAGCAACAGTCTCTCCACTACCTTCAGTTGGGACGAGCCTTACGTCGACTGTAAGTTCGCCGTTGGAATAAGAGACATTCTCCAAGTTCATGTTGTACTCACCCTGGGGTCTTTGTCCTGCCAGTACCGCAAGGATCGCCTGGTCGCCCCGTTCGAACAAGAGGGCAACCGGCTGTTCTACCTGGGCCAAGGTTTTGAGCCATCCTGCGATCTCCTCATCCTGAAATCCTGGAGTGATGACAGGCGGCAGCCCGCTTACCTGTGCCAGGAGCGTGTCAATGTTTGCTGAATACACACTCTTCTTGCCCTTTTCAATGAACATCAGGTATTTGCCCTGGGCGTCGTAATATACCTTGCTCTCGCCTGAATAAAACACGTACTCAGCCTCAATTTCGCTTCTTGCATCTTTAGGATCTTTCACAAGTTTCGCCGACTTGAACGCCGCGAGAAACTCATCAGGATTTTCTATCTTGACCTTGTTCCCGAATCTGTCGCCTACATACAGGTCTGCTTGGTCCAGGCCGGCCAGGGACACGAGATCTTTTGCCCCGCACCCTGTTGCGAATATGCTTAGCGCCAGCAAAGCTGTTAGAAAAAGAGGCCATTTTCTTCCTCTCATGCTGTTCCCTCCTTGTAATCCCGTTAAGTGAATGGTTCCTTCTACAATCAACCTAATTACTGTCTACCGGTAGTGTTTCCCATTTAGCTCCGGGTCGTTCCATCCTGGAGTCTTGTTTTACTGACGTGCCTTGTTACCCTTGAGTTCCTTATGAGCCCCTGCAGGCAAAATATATCATACACTCAAATACGTATTGACCATCTTCTTAAGACAAGATAGCCTAGTTAATGATGTAATTTTGAAGGCGAGTGATATTCCAGATGGCCAAGTCAAAGGCGTCGGTTCTCATGCTCCCTATGAGCTTAGGTATCGGCGGTGCCGAAACCCACGTGATTAGCCTTTCCAAAGGCCTCAAGTCATTGGGGTGGCAAGTGTACGTAGCTTCCCACGGAGGAGAAAGGGTAAGAGACTTGGAAGCAGCTGGAATCCCACATTTTCATGCCCCACTCCACTCGCGGTGGCCACTTAATATGGCCAAGGCACACAAGATCATCTCAAAGATAGTGGACACTTATGACATAGACCTGATTCACGCCCACGCCCGTATCCCAATATGGATATCGGAAAGCATTGCAGCCAGGCGAACCATACCCCTTGTGGCAACATACCATTGGTGCTTCAAAGGAGGATTTCCGTGGGCTTTTTTCAGCCGTCAGGGTGACACGACGATAGCAGTGAGTGAAGTAATCAAGCAGTACATAGCGAGGGAGTTTGGTTTTGACCCAGAGAAGATCACAGTGATACCAAACGGCATCGATGTCAGTGCCTTCTATCCCCCCACCCCCGAAACGAAAGCGAGTGCCAGATACAAACTGGAAGTGCCAGAAGAGAGAAATCCCCTGATTGTGTACGTCTCGAGGATGGACGGGAACCTGGCAGATGCAGCAATTATTGCCGCAGAAGCAGTATCGGAGCTTTCCCGGAAATATCCCGGTATAATGCTGCTCATAGCCGGCGACGGCACTGACTTCGCCCAGGTGAAGGCTAAAGCAGGTGAAATAAACTCCTCTCATGACAAAGAGGTTATACGCTGCCTTGGATTCTTATTGGACACCCCTTCGCTATATGCTGCCGCAGATATCGTCATTGGGATGTCCAGGGTAGCATTGGAAGCCATGTCAATGGAAAAGCCGGTGGTGCTCTTCGGACCTGAAGGCTCCTTTGGCCCTGTCTCACCCGACAATTCTGACATCCTTGGAAAGAGGAATTACGTGTCATTGAATCCCCCGTATCCTCCCGGACCTGGCGTGCTGTGCAGATTCATGGATGAACTCATCAAGGATCCTGCCAAATGCGCCAGCCTTGGCAAGTTCGGCCGGGAAGTTGTTGTCAAGCACCACTCTGAAGAAAGCGTGGCAAGAGCTACAGAGAAGCTCTACCGGCAGGTCCTCAAAAGCTGATACCGGTAATATATTCAAGAACCCAGCATATTCAGGAACCCAACCAGCTTTCCTGCGTCCAGAATCATAGCGTAAAGCTCAAAACACCTTCCTTAGGAGGCAAATAATGCTATCTTCGATTAGTGGTTCCCATGGTACCCGCAGGTTGAAAAAACGGTTTACCGCAGTAATCTTGGCTTTGGTCTTGGCAAGCATGGTCGTGAGTTTGCCAGGTGCTGCCCTTGCACACAACTCATCACATGAAGATCCTGCTTTCCTTGGCTACCTAAGCGGCGGGTATGGCAAGAAGCAATTCAGGTTCGTAGTGGCCACAGACAGCCATTTTGGATCATGGCAAGGCAACAAGAACTCACTCCTGGCGCTTGCCAACATCGCCCAACGCCACCCTGATGCAGCTTTTATGATTCACATGGGTGACATAACCGAAACAGGCGCAGATGAAGAATACGAATTGCTTAAGCAGGACATAGCCGGTTTGCCTTTCCCTGTAATGGCGACCATGGGAAATCATGAGTCTAGATGGCAAGACCCCCAGGGCTCGAAGTTCAGGAACCATTTCGGCCCGTCTACCTACTCTTTTGATTACGGCATGTGGCACTTTGTAGTCCTGGACACTTCGTACCCTGAGCAAACCTACGGCACGCTTGACCCGTCGGTGCTTGCCTGGCTGGAGCAAGACCTGGCATCCCAGCCTGCAAGCAAGCCAGTAGCTTTGTTCTCCCATCATCCTTTACTCTACCAGGAAAGAAACTTCCAGGATTCCGACGACGCCCTGCTGGAGATCATCGGCAAGTATCCGGTTCACGCCATCTTCTCAGGCCACGGGCACTCGTTCATCACATGGAAAGTGCAAGGGTGTTCCTGTTTCATGAGCGGAGCCCTCATGGACAATGCTTACATAGCGGTGGAAGCAGATGGCTTGGCGCTTAGAGTATATTCTGTAACGCCAAGCAGCCCAAACGAAGAAGAAGCAGGGGTGCCCGGGCCAGATGCACCGGTTTACAGAGAATCGCTGCTTGGGGCAGTCTCAGCCCCGGCGCAGAGAGGCATGGATGAACTTGTAAGCAGGTTGTCCGTTAGAGTGGAAGATGAAACCCTGAAAGCCAGCTTCTACCTATCGGAACCTGCATCTTTGTGGTTTCAAATTGACGGCGGCTACTACAACGAACTGGGAATGAAAAAACGGGGAACCCACGAGTTTTCAGTTGATATTTCAGCCCATGCCCCTGGAACCCATACATTGAGGATCAAAGCGGTCACTGGGGACGGGCAATATGTCACAACCAAGGAGTTTGAAAAAGACACGGATGAACTGATCCTGTGGAAACAAGATTTGGGGAGTTCCCTTGTGGCCCGCATGCTTAAGGCCTCACCTTCCAACGTGATAGTTGGCACCAGGAATGGCATGGTATATTCCATTGATGCCGGGAAAGGTGACATCTTGTGGGAGTACGACGCCGGCGCACCATGGAGCGGCGGCGCAATTGACGGCCAAAAGCTTTATTTTGGAACCGCAGCTGGGGAGGTTCACTGCCTGGACAAGAACACAGGCCGCATGACATGGAAGACCACCCTGGATCCTGCGGGGTTTGTGGAGCCTCCAGTGATATGTGACACAGGCAAAGGCCGGTGTTTGATCATAGGTTCGCCTTCAGGCAAGGTATATGCCTTGAGCACTGTATCCGGAGTTAACCGGTGGGATTACCAGGCATCAGGGGCTGTAACCAACACTCCTTCAACAGGGCTTGGCATGGTGTTCTTCGGGGACTGGGCGCAAAAACTGTACTCTCTAGATGTGACAACCGGGCAGGAGATTTGGGTAAAACACCTTGGCAGACAGATGTACTACTCTCCCGCAGGCAATTCCCTTTTCTACGGAAATACCCTGTTTGCGGTAACCCCTGCCGACACCCACAGCGGAGGTAGTTTCTTGTATGCTCTTAACCCACATAGCGGCGAGGAAAACTGGAAAGGTGTAAATTGGAGGTCTTTCCTAGAACCCTCCCTCCCATTGTACTCGCAAAACACAAGCGTAAGAAGGCCGTTCATTCTGGTTCCTGATTCAGGCGGGCGGATCACAGCATACTACAGGGCTTACGGAGAGATTCCCTGGCACCTGCAAGGTTACTCCACCTTATTCGCAGGCCTACCCAACCTTGATGGCATCTATGTGACCGGTGGCGCAAGAGGGGTCCTTGCAATCCACGCAGGTGATTCACAGCTCGACTTCAAGGTCCGGGATACGTTTCTGTTCGTAGATCCCCTGGTACTTAAGTCCCAGGGTAACCAGGCGAAGACCGCAAACGAGTACTTCCTAGTCCAAGGGGATAACCGCGGCACCCTGTGGGGGATCAAGATACCCGTTTCACCATAGTTTGAAACATCCAATGAAACATCCGGGCCGGTCCCGGGTGTTTCATTTTCTCACAAGAAGCCGTGGAATGCCGAAGTATACTGGTTAAGTTCAGACCACGTCTTGCCTCGAGGTGGCCAATCCCAGACCAGTTCGAGTTAGTCGAGGGCCGGATTGGTCAATCTGCAACCAGGTTTAGGGCTAAAGTGGTCAATTCTAGGCCGCTTCTTGGGCCGAACTGAACAATTCCAAACCACTTCGCGAACCATCGAGGGCTGTATTGGCCAATTTGGAACCAGGTCTAGCCTGCAAGTGGTCAATTTCAAACCAGATTAGGCTCGTAACTGGATGATTTGAAACCAGCCCAAGCTTGCAGGAACGGAAACTGGTTAATTCCGAACCAGGTTCCGCCGTGAAGTGGTGAATTCTTGACCTGCGTACACTCCGAACTGGTCAAATCGGAACCAGTATGAGCCTCCGTGTAGGCGGAATGGCGAGTTTTTCACCAGATGGACGAGATAGGTGGCCAATTCCTAACCAGGTTTCGCTAGGCAGTGGTCAATTTGAGACCAGCCCCGCTTTACAATCGGCAGATTTCTTGCCATCGCCGGCCGACAGCAAACCGATCTGGCCCATTCCGAGGTTTGAGTGAGAACTCCCATGAAGCACAAGCGCCTGTTTGGGGAAGGTTAACTGTAGAGGAACTCAATGCAAGCGGCTTAGTCGTAACAAGACTTAGGTAATACCATCTAAGGGCATATACGCCTGATCGGCGACAGGCATATAGGCCTGATCGGAGGGAAACCCGGTGACAAGTGTTTCATTTCAAAAGCCTTCTAAGGTGTCTATCATAGGCACAGGACGGGTTGGCAGCACCTATGCTTACACCCTCTTACTGAGGGGAACAGCTGATGAGATTTGTCTAATCAATGAAAACAAGGAAAAAGCCCTTGGCGAATCCATGGATCTCAATCATGCCATGTCATTGGTAGAACGCACAACCATTTGGGCAGGCAGTATGCAAGATGTGGTGGATTCAGACCTTGTGGTGATCTCCGCCGGCACAGCACAAAAACCAGGGGAAACAAGGATGGACCTCATCAAAAAGAATGCGGCAATAGTAGGCGACATAGCAGAAAAAGTGGGTAGACTTGCCCCAAACGCCATACTGCTCGTGGTAACCAATCCGGTAGACGTCATGTCTTACGTAGTTTGGATACGCTCAGGGCTAGCGCCGGAACGGGTGATAGGATCCGGAACCATGCTGGACACTGCCAGGCTCCGTTACGTGATCGGGGATGAACTGGGTATCAACCCCCAAAGCGTCCAGGCATCCATCATCGGTGAACACGGCGATTCTGAAATCGCAGCATGGTCCCGGGCCACGATTACCGGAACCTCTTTGCGGAACTGGGCTTTATCCGAGTCTCATTTGCAGAGCATGTTCGAAGAAGTCCGGGATGCAGCTTACAATATCATCAACCTAAAGGGAGCAACTTTCTATGCAATAGCAGTTGCAATGGTCAAGATAACCGAAGCAATACTAAGGGATCTCCGGAGCGTCTACTCAGTTTCCTGTTATCTTGACGGTGAATACGGCGTTACCGGCGTATACCTTGGAACACCGGCAGTAGTTGGCAGAGAAGGCATCTTGCGCGTAATTGAGCTCCCCCTTTCCCGGGAAGAGCTTGAAGCTTTCAAGAAGTCTGCCGGCACTGTAAAGCAAGCTATTCAGAGCCTCAACCTCAGACCGGCTTCACTTTATGGAAGAATGCTTAGGAAGGTTTCAGGATTTGGCTTTTCTAAGGAGCTGGATATTGAACCCCAACACCTACCGCCGCATCTCTCAACCGGCCAACCGGGCGATGTGGCTACATCAATAGAAACCGGGGTGCAAGACGTAGAAAACATCCAAAGCAAATCTCTGTACCTGAAGAAACCGAAACCCATCAACGCACGCAGGCCACGCAGGACGAAACATATGTAATAGCCGGAAAACAGACCATAAGCCGGGGCTCAACCGGGCACGCCAGCCAACTGAACAAAGAGGCCGGGTAAATACCCAGCCTCTATGAAAAGAATGGAACTCAAACATGAGGGTTAACTGGTTTTAGAAGCCCGTGGCTTTCTCCAGCGCCTGGCTCAAATCAGCTATAATGTCATCTACGTGCTCAAGGCCCACTGAGACCCTTATAAGCCCGTCTGAAATACCGGCAGCTTGCCTGGCCTCAGGGGTCATAACTGAATGGGTCATAGATGCAGGGTGCTGGACCAGGGTGCTGGTTTCGCCAAGGCTTACAGCAAGATGGCACAAGCGCACTGAATCCATCAGGGTCTTTCCGGCCTGGAACCCACCCTTGAGTTCAACGGCAATCATACCGCCGAAACCTGTCATTTGCTTCTTGGCAAGTTCGTGTTGGGGATGGGACTCGAGCCCCGGGTAATACACCCTTTCTACTCCCGGATGATTCTCCAAGAACTCAGCTACTTTCATGGCGTTGTATTCATGACGCTCCATCCGTACATGCAAGGTCCTAATACCCCGGAGTATCAGCCACGCGTCAAACGGGCCCAAGACTCCTCCTAGATCCTTCTGAGTGGTTGCCGCAACATGGTCCATAAACCCCTTCGAACCTACTGCAATGCCTCCGATGAGATCACCGTGCCCGCCAAGATACTTGGTAGCACTGTGCACTACCACGTCTGCGCCCCACTCAATCGGTCTTTGGAAAACCGGGCTCATGAAAGTATTGTCCATCATCGTCATGATGCCATGCTTCTTGGCTATCTGAACCATAGCTTCAATATCCACCAGTTTGATGACGGGGTTAGCTGGAGATTCGAAGTATATCAGTTTAGTATTGGGCTTTACAGCTCTCTCAACCTGCTCAGGTTCAGAACAGTCAACAAAATCCACTTCGACCCCAAAACGCGTCAGGACCTCATCAAACAGGGTGTAGACGCTGCCGTACACGCATTTGTCCGCCACAATGTGATCTCCGGCGCTCACCATAGCTATTACCACCGAGGAAATGGCAGACATACCTGAGGCAAATGCTATAGCCTTTTCCCCGTTTTCCAGGGCGCTAACGCATTTTTCTAAGGCAGCAAGTGTGGGGTTACCTATCCTGGTGTAGATAAATCCGTCACTCTCTCCGGAGAATCTGGCCGCTCCCTCTTCTACGCTGGGAAACACAAAGGTGGATGTCTGGTAAATCGGCGTGACTATTGAGCCTGTGTAAGGTTCAGGCCCCTGGCCTACGTGGGTTGCCTTGGTCTCAAGCCGCATGTCATCCTTATCCATGATTACGCCCCCATTACAAGACTTTGAATATCCACTTACAGTATTCTTCGCAACTCAAAATTTTCCTCTTAGAGGCGTATGAAGGCGTATGATTCCAAGATTTGACTGCAAAATGGCCTGCGCGAGCCTTCGGATCAGGGAAATCAAAACCGGGCCTTGCCTGCGCCTATGTGCTTCCTCTCAGAACCTTCTCTGGGACTGCTGTTCAAGAGTCTTAACAGCATCGAAAATAAGGTTAATAAACCGCTCCCGGTCTACCCCCAACGCAACATCACAGTTGGGCTTTCTGCCGGTAACTCCCCTGAAATCAACCACCGTCCTGCCCAGGGTAAACTCGCCAGAGGTTTCTACACATACATTTAGAAGCCTGGTTGAAACAATATCAGATTCAAAAACAGCAGCGACTGCCAGTGCATCATGGACCGGGTTACCTTCAAACCGCTTGCGGTAGAAAACGCCGTAGAAGTCCATTAGTTCGGCAATGGCCATGCCGATTCGGCCATGTTTGCGCAAGGCCTCGATTTCATCAGGATATATAAGCGCTTTATGGGTAACGTCGAGCCCTACCATGGTGATAGGCACGCCTGACTCAAACACAATCCTGGCAGCCTCAGGGTCTGCTATGATATTGAACTCAGCAGCAGGAGTCCTGTTGCCCTCCAACGCTGCCCCGCCCATGAGCACAATCCTCTCAATCTTGTGCTTTATTTCAGGCCGTGCAAGCAGTGCAATAGCTATATTGGTAAGCGGCCCTACGGGCACCAGGGTTACCTTTTCGCCGTGGTTTAGCAAAGTCTCGGTTATAAGATCAAGAGCGCTGCGCCCAGAAGTATCCCTGTCGTCGTCGTCCATACCGCTGTCTTCCGCGCCGCTAAGCCCGCCAAGCCCCGCCTTACCGTGGACATCGGGAGCTGTAATCAGCGGCCTCAGGATGGGTTTGTCAGCCCCCCTGGCGACTTCCACATCGGCCCCGATAAACGACAAGAACCTCCTGGCATTACGGTAGGTGTTTTCTCCTGTGGTATTGCCTGCAACAGTGGTCACTCCCAAAACATCTAGCTTCCCACATCCGAAGGCCAGGGCAAGAGCTACCGCATCATCGATGCCAGGGTCACAATCAATGATTACCGGGATCTTGGCGTTACTCATTTGAAAACCTCCCTGACTTGAGCTGCCTGCCTGAATACACTGCAAGCACCACTAGGGTGACTACATACGGGATCATCTGGATAAACTCGCCCGGGACCCTCAGACTTTGCATGTAATTGGACAGGGCATCAGTAAACCCAAACAGAAGCGAAGCGAAGAACGCCCCAACCGGGTGAGTGCGTCCCAGGGCTTTAGCTGCTAGGGCGATAAAGCCCCTGCCCGATGTCATATTGCGGGAAAACCAGCTTACATATCCCATGGAAAGGTGAACTCCCCCCATGCCCGCCAGTGCACCGCTTATGGCCAGGGCTATGAACCGGACCTTGTGGACTGAGATACCAACTGAATCGGCAGCATCAGGGTTTTCACCTACCGCCCTGAGCCTTAGGCCGAAAGATGTCTTGTACAGGAACAGGTAGATCACTGCTACAGCAATAAGTGACAAATATGTGAGTACATTCTGCTTGCCAAGGATGGCCCCTATAACAGGGATGTCCTTGAGAATTGGGACTTGTATCTCAGGCATCACTTTGCTAGGCAATGAGCTTGAAACACCTTTATCATGGGCCGCTGCATACAGCAGGAACACAGTACCTTGAGAAGCCAGAAGGTTGAGTGCGATCCCCGCGAGTATTACGTTGGTCCTCAGCTTGAGGTGGAAATACCCGAGCACCAGACCCACCACGATTCCTGCGGCTACGCCTGCCAGGAAACCAATCCAGGCTGACCCTGTGAAAGCAGAGGCAATGACCCCTGTAAGCGCCGAGATCAGCATCATACCTTCCAGAGCGATGTTTACTACCCCTGACAAGTCGGCAACCACTGCCCCAAGCGCCGCAAACAGAATTGGAGTTGTCACACGCAGAATAGATGCAGCAAATGAAGCTGAGAAAATTGCTTTAAGAAGCGGATGCACGTTGCTTCACCTCTTTCAGCGTTAAGCGGTGTCTGTAGCCGGCAAGGAAAGCTTCAGCGGTTACCAGCAATATGATCACAGCTTGTATAATGGATACCATTTCAGCTGATACGTCGGCGTACATAGCCATGACGTCAGCGCCTATGCGCAGGTATGCAAGAAACACCGCCGCCACAGGCACCAAAAGCGGGTTGTTCCTGGCCAGGATTGCTACAATCACCCCGTCAAAGCCGTATCCGGGACTCGTCTGCCACTGGAAGCGCCGGTATATGCCCAGCATCTCAACTGCGCCTCCGAGCCCTGCTACTGCTCCTCCTAACACTTGAATGAGCAACATGACTGTTAGTACAGGAACCCCGGAGTACCTGGCGAAACTGATGTTTTGTCCTGTCATCCTGGCCTCATATCCCCTGCTTGTCCTGTAGAGGAAATAATAGCAGAGGAAAACAACCAGAAACATCACAAATATACCTGCATGAAGCTTTGTGTTCCTGGTGAATTGGGGTAGCCATGAAGTCTCCTTCAGGGGAAGGGATACAAGAGCTCCTGCTGAAGGATCCCTGAGGTGGTAGGTTATCAGATACATGCCGAGTTTGAGAAACACATAGTTAAGCATGAGCGATGCTACCAGTTCAGACGCATTCCACCTGGCTTTCAGGATACCAGGTATCAAACCCCCTATGGCCCCGGCAATCATTCCCGCTGCCAAACATACAATAGTGTGCATAACAGGCGGCAGGTCCAACAAGATTCCGGCCGCTGTGGCAGAAACAGCTCCTATGAAAAACTGCCCCTCCGCCCCCATGTTGAACTGGCCTGCAGAAAACACCAGGGATACTGCCAGGCCTGTAAAAGTAAGGGGAACAGCCGCTTCAAGAAAAGACCCAAAGCGCCTGATACTTGTGAAAGGCCCCTTGAGGAAATACCCGAAGGCCTCCACAGGCGATTCTGAAACCAGTGAGGTCACAATGAAACCTATCACAAGTGCTGCAGCAATAGCTACTCCCGTCCTTAGAAGTTCAAAGCCAACATTTCTCCTCATTCAACCGGCCTCCCCATCATCGACGCAATAACCTCGTCAGGTTCTTGACGTTTCAGCCCCAACATGTACAGCCCGATTTCTTCCTCATCAAGCCCCTGAGCTTCGTCGAAATATGCAACAACCTGACCTTCGTACATCACAATCAGCCTGTTTGAAAGACTCATCACTTCAGTAAGGTCCGCTGATACCAAGAGCACGGCCGTCCCGATTTCAGTAGCTTCCACAAGATACTTGTGAGCGGATTCGGTAGCTCCTATGTCAATTCCACGGGTAGGCTGATTTGCAATTATCACCTGAGGTCCGGTTGAAAACTCCCGGGCTATGACAACTTTTTGAATGTTGCCGCCTGAAAGCGTACCAACCGATTGCTGGGCGGATGAGGCCTTTATATCGAATCTGCTGATGAGTTCCTGGCCTAACTTAGAAATCGCCTTGATGTCCAGCGAGAATCCATTGCTCACAGGCTGCTTATTGTACCAGGTTGAAATCAGGTTCTCTGATATGGAAGCCCTGGACGCCACCCCCAATACCATCCTGTCCTGGGGTATGTGCGAAAGGCCCATGTCCCTTATCTCCCCCGGGCTCTTCCCAGTTGCATCCTGCCCGCAAATCCATATCTCGCCTTTGTCACACGATGAAAGCCCGGTGATCACTTCTACAAGTTCCACCTGGCCGTTTCCCTCAACGCCTGCGACCCCGAGGATTTCCCCTGTCCTCACCTGCAAGCTCACGTCTTTGAGTACATGGGTGCCGTCGCGCACAACATCCACGTTCTTTACCAAGAGTCTTACCTCACTGGGACCATCTGCGGCTTTGGGCCTGAGAGCTCTAAGCACGACATCGCGGCCCACCATCATCCTGGATATTTCCTCAACAGTCACCTGGCTGGTGTCGCTGGTCCCAACAACCTTACCTGAACGCATAACGGTTACCCTGTCCGATAGCTCTTTGACTTCGCGAAGCTTGTGGGAAATGAAAATTATGGTATGCCCCATCTTCTTGAGCGATTTGAGCGCCTCAAACAGTTCCTCGGTTTCCTGGGGCGTGAGCACAGCAGTAGGCTCGTCCAACACAAGGATATCCGAACCGCGCATTAGCGCTTTGAGGATTTCCACCCTTTGCCTGATGCCTACAGGCACATCCCTTATCCTGGCGGCAGGATCTATAGGTAGGCCATACTTCTCCCCCAGCTCCCTGCACATTCGTTCCGCTTGTTTCCTGTCAAACCAAATCCCTTTTCCCGGTTCTGCCCCCAGCACGATGTTCTCGGCCACAGTAAGCGAAGGAGCGAGCATAAAGTGCTGGTGAACCATGCCCACCCCGAACCTTATGGCGTCATTGGGCGACGTTATCCTCACTTCTTCGCCTTTGATGAAAATGTTTCCTTCATCTGGTTTCTCCAAGCCGAACAACACTTTCATCAGGGTGGTCTTGCCGGCGCCGTTTTCACCTACAAGTGCATGAATCTCCCCTTTGCGCACTTCAAATGTGACATCGGAGTTGGCCACCAAGCCGTTGGGATATACTTTCGTGATTCCCTTCATCAACAAAATTGGATCTCTTGCTTGAGGTTCTGCTTGAGCCCTCACGCCATCCACCTCATCCTCTTCAAACTAGGTTAACGGGGCAGGAGGATTCCCCCTGCCCCTGAAACGCTTAAGGAGCTACTGAGTCACGGAGTTCCTTAACGGCATCAGGGCCCAGTTCGAAAGCAGAAGGCACCTGTATCTCGCCTGACTTGACCTTTTCTGCAATCTCTTCCAGCTCGGCCCTCATCTCTTCGGGCACATTTCTCTCATAAAACTCATTGATGGCAAGCCCAACTGCGTCTTCTTTGAGTCCCAAGCTTTCAGCCTTACCAAACTCGAGCTTGCCTTCCTGGCAAAGCTTAGCCGCCCTGAGCAGGGAGTTGTCAACGCGCTTCAGCATGGAAGTAAGTACCAGTTCGGCCTTTTCAGGGTCTGAATCCTTGAACAACATGGCCTGGTCCGAGTCTACCCCGATGGCATACAGGCCCCGTTCCTTTGCAGCGTCAAGCTGGCCCAATCCGCTTCCACCGGCCACGTTGAACCCTATGTCTACGCCCATATCGTACTGGGCCAGGCACATTTCCTTACCCTTAGCAGGGTCGCTGTAGGATTCAACGTAAGACACAACTACTTTGACTTCAGGGTCCACAGTCTTGGCGCCCTCGATGTAACCCACCAGGAAGTCATTGATTACAGGTGCATCCATGCCGCCCAAGAAGCCGATGAGTTTCTGTTCATTTGCACGGGGGAGGTCAGAACCGGTCACCATCGCAGCCAGCGCACCGGCTAGATAGGAGCCTTCGTTCTGCCTATAGAGAATCGAGTATACGTTACTGTAGTCGCCCTTTTCGTAGTCCACAGATACGTCAAACAACACGTAGTTCTTCTCCGGGAACTTGGGAGCTACCTCCTCAATTTGCGTTTGCATGTTGAACGTTCCGGTGATGATGAGGTCCCAATCCTGGCTTGATACGTCTGTGAGGGTGGGTTCCCAGTTAGACGGATCGGTACCCATTTCGATCACCTTAATCTCCCAACCCAGTTCCTCTTTGATCATTTGCATACCACGGTTGGCTGAATCCAGGAACGACATGTCGCCGAGGTTACCGGCGAGCAAGAGGACAGCTTTGTACTTGGATTCCTGGCCTTCACCGTTCTGAGGTTCCGGCTCTTCAGGCCCGCACCCAACCAGCATAGCAGACACAAGAAGCGCCGCTACCAACATTACTCCTATAAGTTTCTTGTTCAATCCTTGCACCTCCGGTTATCCGGTTATTGTTTTGCATTAATCGCATCCAAGAACATGTTTTCAATCTTGGTGCGATCGCAAGCGAGACACATTGAAACATTGCGTTTACTTCCGTCATCCATGCGCTCGTCGATTACAGTGAGCCCTCTGCTGAACCTTCCGCCGGTCTCAACTGTAACCTTAGCTTTCACCTGTTGCGTAATCACAGTCGGGTCAATTGCCGCGCATGCGGCCAGCAGGTCGCACAGCAGAAGCACTTCTGAGCCAAGGTAAGCTTTGGTTCTTCCCACCGAGTATTCCATAGCTTGAGCAAACGCCTTGCCCACTTCGGTTGAAGCTTTCCTGATACGGGCAATAGCTTCCGGTCCAAGCACTGTTTCAAGGCATGTCTCCCACGGGACCATAGTGATAGGTATCCCTGACTCGAACACCACTGCAGCAGCTTCGGGGTCTGCAAATATGTTGAACTCAGCTAAAGGGCTTGTATTACCCCTGGCCCGTGAAGTGCCTGCCATCATCACAATTTGCTTAATCCGCTTTTCCAGTTCCCTCTCTTTAGCTATAGCTAACGCCACGTTGGTAAGGGGACCTAGAGTAAGTAAGGAAACCTCGTGCTTCTTTGCAGATTCAATGATAAAATCTGCGGCATGCTGGTCTTTAGGTGCAATACCCGGTTCAGGCAGGGAGGTATTGCCGAACCCGTCTTCCCCGTGATACTCGGCAGCATGCTCACGTTGTTGCAGAATAGGCCTGCTAGCCCCCTGATAAACCGGCACATCCGCACCCATCAGTTCAACGAGTTTGAGCGCGTTTCTGGTGGTGTGGCTTAGCCCAACGTTGCCGTGGACCGAGGTTATCCCTAAGATATCCAAAGCACCTGAGTTGACAGCCGTGATGATGGCAGAAGCATCGTCAATGCCAGGGTCTGTGTCTATTATCCATTTCACTTTGCTCAACCTCCGGAAATAAGCTTGTTGCATGCGTCCTCGGGAGTCTGCCTTGGTTTCCGCCTCCCACCCCCCTTATCCCGAATCACGTTCTACCTGCTACTGAGCTATGTACCAGGTAACATCATGTTATCACATCCATGCAAAAACGAGGATCAAACCTGGAGAAAAACCTCAAGCTCACGGCGTTCCGGCATAGATGTCTGTGCACCCTTGCGCGTAACTGCCAATGCACCTACTGCGTTGGCGAACCGACACGCTTCTTCCAGGGAGTTGCCTTCGCACAAGGCCACTGCCAGGCCCCCTGCAAATGCATCGCCGGCTGCAGTGGTGTCTACGGCTTGAACCCGGTGCCCGGGGATACTTCCGGAATTGCCCTCTTCAGCATAAACCAATCCCCTACCACCCAGTTTTATTACCACCGCTCTTGCACCTGCGTTGAGTAAGTCTGACGCTGCAAGTCTTGCGCTTTCCACATCCACTACTTGGCGTCCTGTCAGGAAAGACGCCTCATGCTCGTTTGGCGTGAGAATATCTATGCCCCTAAGCAACTCTTCTGACAGGGGAACAGGCGGAGCCGGATCAAGCATTACCCTGGTGCCACACGACCTGGCAATGCTCACCGCATATTCCACTGTTTCAAGGGGTATCTCAAGTTGGAGCATGAGCATCTTGGCTTTTTCCAGGTAGGGCCTAAGTGCGTCAACATCAGCCTTGCTGCAGTACCCGTTGGCGCCGGGGACAACTATAATCGAGTTCTCCCCTTTTTCATCCACTGTGATAAAGGCAGACCCAGTAGGTACGTCCTGCGTGGTAACGATAAGCTCATCACCCACACCGGCTGACGACAAGCTGTCAAGCACGACCTTGGAAAACACGTCGTCACCGATCCTGCCTGCCATGGCTACCTTACCGCCTAATTTCGCGGCTGCCACAGCTTGATTGGCACCTTTGCCTCCCGGAAAAATGGAAAACTCATAGCCTGGCACAGTCTCACCTTTGCCCGGCCGTCTCTTGACCGTCACTACAAAATCTACGTTCATACTCCCCAGGACAATAATGTCTCTGTTCACACCAGTGTCGCCTCCTTAGGTTAAATCTATCTCCTAAAAGAAGTCATAGGCAAGCTGTATCATCACACCAAGAGTAGACAGGCTATCCCCTCAATTCCCTCTCACTTACAGCTAAATAAGCAGTGCTCCGTGTGTCATATGTAAGTTTACGGGCATAGCGTTATGTGAAACGTTTTTTCGGAGGTGCGACATGCACATTCAAGGGATCTCAGCAACCATTTCCAAGGAAACCCTGGGCCGGTTCCTCAAAGGCACCAAATTTCCTGAAGGCGTAACTCTTGTGGATACCGTGCTTGCCGACAGAACCGTCATCCTGGTACTCAGGATGACGTCCTACTTCGGGATACCTGTAAGGGTCAGACTGGAGCTTGACTCTTTTGAAGGCTCAAGGATTATTTTCAAGGCAACACCGCCTATGAAGTTTCCTGTCACCGATGTCTTGGAAATATCGCAGCCTAACGGGCCTGAGGCAACGTCCCACAACCGCTACACATTAGCTGAAATGGACCTGGTCAAACTGTCTAAGGGGATAATTAACGCAGCCACCATAAAAGACTTATCGATAAGCAGGAACGGCGTTTTCCTCCAGGTAGAAGGCATCCAAACAGATCCACACAGGCTACTTGCGCCTTTTCAGAGTTTGTCAACCAATCACAAGTGACACCAGGGTTTCATATTGTAGTTTGACATAAGTGCGATTACCGGTGCCGGCAATCCAGTGGCACCTAAGGAGGGAATTACGTGGACAACACCGGCGAAGAAAGGAAAGATATTGCTGAACCATCAACCCCGAACGAGCACGTACATCATTACTACGGAAGAACCACCACAGATCATGATCACTTTCATGTGTTTGACGGTACTACCGGGCTCAATTTCGTAACAGGCGAAGGCCACGCTCACCGCTTCAGCAACGAAACTTCAAGGGCTCACAGCCATACCCACAGAATGCACGGGAATACCTCGTTTCAGATCAGGTCATTAGGGGGGCACGTCCATCAGATTTCAGGAGCTACAAGCTTTGACGATGGGCACACCCATCGCTTTGATGTTTATAGCGGCCCCCCGGTCAGACCAAGAACGAGAAGACCCAGGCTCATGAGCCTGGGAAGATCCTCGCGGGAATCCAGAAGCGGGAAATCATCCCCGCACAGACGGCGGCGCCGCCGTTTCCGCAAGATCAGTTTATCCTCTCGGAAACGATAGCGACTGTTTTTTCCCTAAGTTGGCAGGCCTGCTCCACCAGGCCTTCCTTTTCTTTGATCGCCTGACCGACGAAGTCCTGATCCTTGATCATCGGGATGTTGATATCCACATTCAGCAACACAGCCCGCAAACCCGCCTCTGCAAGATATGCGGCCACGCCTGCATCGCTGATTGCCATGGTGTTTCCTATGGGTGCCAGTTCGCACACAGTTTCAAGGAGCTCTACACACGCCCTGGCGACTTTGAGAGGAGTCTCTGTGGCTCCTTTAAGCGCTTGCTGCAGCACCGCTTCCCGTTTCTCTTTTTCTTCCGGGGTGTTCTTGGGAAGCCTGTATGCCTCCATGAACTTGCCAAACTGGCTGATATCTTCCTCAACCAGATTCTCAAAGGTTGACATAAGGCCAAGCGCCCTATCTCTGAGAGCTGTTACCTGCTCTTCCACATCCCTGTACTTCTTCTTACCGATTGTAAGATTGCCTACCATGGCTGCCATAGACGCCGCAAACGCAGCAGCTATTGCGGACACACTACCCCCACCAGGGGTAGGAGCGGAAGAAGCTGATTCCCGGAGTATTTCAGATAAACTCTTGTCAAAAAGACCGCCCAGCGAAATCTCCCCTTTCTATGTTGACACTTGCTCCTTTTGCAGCTGGATTGCCTTAATCAGGTTGTTCTGCAAAAGGGCGGTAGTAAGGCTCCCAACGCCACCTGGGACCGGGGTAATCGCGGCTGCAACTTCAGACACCCCTTCAAAATCCACGTCGCCTACTGTCTTGCCATCAACCTGGTTAATGCCGGCGTCTACTGCTATCGCGCCAGGTCTGACCATATCTTTGGTCACAAGTCCGGCTTTGCCTGCTGCAGCGACAATCACGTCAGCTTTCTTTGTATGCGAAGCAAGATCCTTGGTCCGGGTATGGCACACGGTTACAGTGGCGTTTTCATTGAGAAGCAGGAAGACCAAAGGTTTCCCTACCGTATCGCCGCGACCGATAAGGCATACGTCCTTACCTTCTAAGGAAATCCCGTCTCTTTTCAAGATCTCGATGCAACTCTGAGGAGTGACTGGAAACAGGCCGGACTTCTGGGTAAACATCATCCCCCTGTTTGCCGGGTTTATGCCGTCAACGTCCTTCAGGGGGTCAACTGCCATCATTACACGCTGCTTGTCCATATGTTTCGGAAGCGGGAGTTCAACCATAATGCCATGGCAAGAAGGGTCTGCAGACAGTTCTTTGAGCTTGTCAATTACCTCTGATTCTTGAGCATCTCCGGGAAAAGTGAACAGTTCATAGTCTATGCCTGACTTGCGGCAAGCTCTCTCTTTCGACCTTGCATAAATCACAGAAGCAGGATCGTCCCCCACCAAGACCACACACAATTTCGGGGAAATCCCGCTTTCCTTTAACCCAGCTACCTTTTCCCTAACCTCAGACCGGATCTCAGACGCAATTTTCCGTCCGTCAATGATTCTTGCTGCCATGAACCCAAACTCCTTCCTTAACTTGTCAATTCAGTTAATTACTCGCCCGGATATCTGCTTTCGACACAGGATTGCCCCATACCTCTTGACAAAAATACCGGGCCTCATCAGATGAAAGGCCCGGTGGCTACACGTACTCAAGCCTACAACTTGAGTTGATTTCCGCACTTAGAGCAGAACCTGTCATCCGCACCTGCCTGGGCGCCGCATTGGGAACAATACATGTGGGATATGACCTCATCCTGAGGCAGGTAGATATTATCAGATTCTTGTGGCACCGTTTCAGCTTCAGCTTTTTCTTCGGCAGGAGCTTTTTCAATCTCCTTCTTCTTGGCATCAATCCTGGCTTCAATATTATCTATCGCCTCAAAATGCTCGTGGAGCTGTTCAATGGTCCCGCCTTCCCTGTACAGGGTATGGGCCAAGCGGCCGATTTCTTCAAACTTTCTTGCCCGCTCGTTTTCCAGTGCCAAGAGCTCCACTTTCAACTTGCCAACCCTGGTCAATTCCTTTGTTTCCTGTACCAGGGTCTCTGCACCGGTTCTGATCGTACGGGTCAATTTGGACAACAAGTCCCTTCCTTTGCTTTCATGCTCCTGGGACATCAAATCACTTCCTTTCTAACCTGTTTACCGGCTGCAGCGAAGGACTACCTCAGTAACTTCTATTTCAACTTTGCCCATTAAATTATCCATTATTGCAGCGCGTCCGGTAATCAGTCAGGCATATCCTGAGAAAATACAGCAGGCAGACTGCTTAAGACTTGCATGTACTGCATGTCCCGCCTGAACATGAGGCACATGAAGATTGGCCCGCAGAACCTTTTCTCACGTTTGTTGAGAACATTGATATGAGTTTGGTAAGGTCTTGTGAGCCACACTCAGGGCAAACCGGAACGTCGTTCTTTCTGACTAGACATTCAAATACTTGGCCACAGTGCCTGCACCTGAATTCAAAGATTGGCATGAGATACCGCCTCCTGCCAATAGTTTAGATGGAGCTTGCCGGTTCTGCAAACTCTCATTCCAAACGTTTTTCACGTTTTTCTGCATCCTTGAGCAGTGTGTCCAGAAGGGTGATTACTTCCTCAGTGGTGCCTCCACCGGTGTAAATCAGGGGTTCACAATTCCACCTTGTGATCACGTTAAGCAATTCTTTTGCCATAGATTCAATGTCCTCAGCCAGTTCTATAGCTTTGGCCGAGTTTATGTCTTCGCTTGATTTGACTGCCTCCGATAACAGGTTGGCAGCTTCTGCAATATCTTCCAACCGGTCAAGGAAAACTCCCACACGCAGAAACCTCGACACTCTTCGACCCCCCTTTGTCACATTTCGCTGCCGTTGCTGGATTTCCTTTAGTTATGACCCGGTTTCCTAATAAGAAAACCAAAAAAGAAAACACTAAGAATGACATAGAAAGGGGGGGTTTTGTGACCGAACATGAAGATTATGCAATAGGCAGCATAGATGGCAAGAGTTCTGCGTCCCACGTTGTCGAGGAGATGAAACGCTCCTTCAAACCTCCAGGGGCCGGGGCGCCGACCACGCCTGCGGAGAAAATAGAGGCATCCCTCTCAGAAGTCCAAAACACTGTCCGGGAACAGCAAATGCTCATAGAACAGGACTTACAGAGCGCCTTGAGCAAGGCTTCTACCCATGTAGCAGACTCCCAAACTGTGGACACGCTTCTGGCCCTCTCACAACAGATCGCTTCAATAGTGTCACAGGGCAACGAGGCAGTGCGCTCCAACTCTCAGCAGTTAAGCGAAATGATCACACTGCTGGGGAACCAGTTGTCCATGCAACAAACCAAGGTAGACAGACAGGTCGCTCAAGCGCTTCAAAAAGCAGTATGCTCCCTGGCCGACGCTCAAAACGCAATGTTCCAAAGCATGGCCATTTCAGAAATGTCCCATTACATCAAGGGCGCTGATCAGGCCATAAGAGACATTATTGCTCCGGGACAGGTTCAATAACCGAAGTTGGGCTCAGGTTCTGAAAACCAAAACCCATCCGTGCAAGGGACGGGATAAGTTCAGACAACGCTTCAGCCGTGTATGGAAAGCCTTCGTGAAGTAGGATTATGGCTCCGTCCCTTGCCCAGGCCAATACCCGCTCAACCACTTCCCGGGATGACTTGGCACCAATATCTGCGCCACCGACATTGGTCCACATCAATACCCTCATGCCAAGTTTCTGAGCCTCCCTTACCTGTGTCTCGTCGAGCATCCCGTGCGGGGGACGGTACAGGTAAGGCTTCTCGCCTGAAGTCTGAGTTATACAAGTTTGGGCCATCTGCAAATCGGTCCCGACTTCCCGCGCGCTGAGCCCGGCCAACACTTTGTGTTCGTAGCCATGCACCCCGATAACATGGCCCCTGTCAGCTATCTGCTTTACCAGTTCAGGATGTTCCCGTGCCTTCTTTCCGATCACAAAGAAGGTAGCTTTGATCCCGTATTCATCCAACACATTGAGAATCGCTGGGGTAGTCGCAGGATCAGGGCCGTCATTGAACGTAAGGCAAATCCGTTTATCAGGTACAGGCAGGTTCTCAACAGGAGGCAAGACAGGTTGCACAGGCGGTGGATCCTCGTTTTTTGATGCCGGGGCTGTTTCGTCTGCTTTGATGACCAGGACGTCGCCTGGGAAAAGGCGGTCCGGGTCTTTCAGGTTATTCATCTTGATCAGCTGTGAAACACTCAGACCGTACTTGTTCGCGATAATCCATAGCGTCTCACCGGCTGACACCGTATGCTTTGCCGGAGGGTTGAGTTTCAAGAACTCCCCGTACAGGGCTTGCTTGGTCTGGGGACCGACAATGCCATCCCTCAAAAGCCCGTTCTCTTGCTGGAACTCCAACACCGCAGCCCTGGTCTTATCCCCGAAAACTCCGTCAACGCCCGAGCCGTACAATCCCAGTTGCTTCAGAAGTTCCTGCAGTTGTCTTACTTGCTCGCCCTTGTCTCCTTGCTTCACAGACCCGCTGCTTTCAAACAGACCTGCGTAATCAGCTTGCTTTCCGGCCGCCCCACCCACATAAGTCCCCAGGATAAGCACAGCCGGTAACAACCACAAGAGAATTCTCAGGAGCATTTTTGAAGATTTCCAGACCAAGACAAAAACCCCCAGCAACAACCAGCGTTTCTGAGGGTATCATGCGTGTTTGACAGGCAGATTATTCCTTATTAGTAATTTACCCCGAGAACTCCGCCGCAAGCTCCTGCCAAAACACAAAAACCTATCCGTCTTAGGAGCGCTCCCACTCCTATGAAAGGAGGATAGAGTATTGCCCCGACAAGCACAGTTATTATGGCGTATGACGCGCCAATGGCAACTCCGTACACCAGGCCGTGCCGCCTTGCTCTTCTTGCGGTAATGAAAGATGCCAAGCCTAAAATGGCGAAACTGCCTATGTTAACCACCCAGTAAACGATGCTTTCCTCTAATCTGGTCAGATAGACAACAGCTGACGCAAGAAGTATGAGCAACACTGCCATGAACAGGGCATACCCTACACCCTTGCCGACCAGGGAAACCAAGAAGCCTTCTTCCACCTTATGTCTTTGACTCCACCGCGGGTATCCTGGTTTGCCAGGAGGGCTGTACTTCATATGAAAACACCTCCTGGTTTCTGTATATTAGAATTCAATCCCGGCTATTACCCAAAACTCACCCATTTGACCGCTTGCGCAATCCCTGTGTGCGGCGGACACAAGATGGCGTTTACGTCATGGAATTGGTCCATAAAATCCTTGCCCCAAGCGCTCTGCCCGGGCAGGAGCTTCGGGTCAAGAAGTATCACCGCGATCTTCCCGGCATTGCGGCTCAAAGTCTCCATGTAACCCCGGAGGGCAAAGGCAACAGGGAGCACACTCACTTCAATGAATCCGTTCTTACCAAGGTCCCAGATTTCCCTTTGCCTGAGGTCTGTCATTGTATTTGGGGGCATAAAGGGTATCCTGGGTATTACCAGGATACGGGGGCAAACCGGTGAATTGCCCTTAATATCCACCCCGAACCTTGCCAGGACCATAGTCCCCGGCTCAGCCAAGTGCTCAAGCACCCTTGTTCCTCCGTCTATGCCCTGGGCAAACACAGCAATCCCTTCACTTTCAAGCGAGTCCGAAATGCAGGAGTTCAGGTTTCTGATATACGAATACGAAGGGCACAAGCACAAAACGTTTTCCCTTGATTCCATGGCTAGCCGCTGGAGAAACTCGCCTGTGAGCTCCAGGTGTTCAGAATAAGACATACGATGCCCCTTATCTATTGAAACCAGCAAGGGGCCACTGTCCGCTTCTCTCTTTGGCGTCTCCTGCCCCTCAAAGCGGACAAGGTCTTCCGGCTCAAGCCCGTGCAGCCGCCTTAATCCTTCAAACTGCGACATTGAACCTGCGTTTGGTGAAACCAGCACCACTTTTTCAAAGCGCCGGGCGAGCGCGTGTTTAGCTTCGATTGCCGGCCACAGGGCTTTTCTCGCAATAATCCCGCGGGAATCGCCATAACCTTTCTCAAGCAGGCGTATAGAAGTGTCATCTTCCATCAGGACTCCCTGTAGCTGTTCCATCCAGTATTCCAAGCTGCGGAGGTTCATCCCCAGTACAGGTGGATCGAACGGCAGTTGCCAAGAGGCACCTGCAGAATCTCTCAGTTGTTGCCTCAAATCAGGGATTGCAAGTTGGATCTCCTGTTGCACAAAGCTAAGGGTTTGTACAATATCGTCCGGCACAACCATGTCTGATTTTGAGCCTAGCACATCCAAGCTTTTGTATATGAGTCTCTCAACCAGTTCAACGCAATGGCTGCATCTCAGCGCTTCCAAGGCTTCTCTTAACCTTACAAGGTTCAGCCTGGGCCGGTTCCGTTCCCATATAGTCCCCAAGTCGTCGGAGCCGGACACTATGCACGCGCTGGCGTTTACTTCCAGGGGAAGGTCAAAACAGTTTATCTTTGGAGTCACAATCATACGGCTGTCCGCGGCGGTATTCAGAGCTCTAAGGTAGAAACACCGGCCGGAATAAGCACAGTGTTCCTGGCAATCGGGAAAATCCGAGCAACTCAGCTCCCGGCTTAACGCATGACCCTTACCCACAAGCTGGATTTCCCTGAACAGGCCGTCCTGTGTCCGGGTCTTCCATACAGTAATAGCTGACAGGAATCTCTTGGCGTCAGCGTCCAGGTGTTCCAAAAGGCCTGCGCGAGCAAACTTCTCTATCACGCTGGCTTTGAGCAGGCAAAGGTAGTCATGGGGAGCAGCGAGCAGACATACTCCTGATCCTACTCCTGGCAGGGTTTCAACGTCGCCTGCAAGCACCACAGTGCCGGGATAGGAAGCTAAACTTGCCGCCACATTCGCGTAATCCAGGCGCTCAGGATAATCAACGAATATGTGACCTTTGAGCGCTTCAAGCATGTCCGGCAGCCATTCAAGGGGCACTTTTTCAACCTGGCTATCGTCGGGGCTTACCTGGAGAATCTCAGCCCTGGCAGCCGATAGGCCGTATGATGATCCGTCAATGAAAAGCGACAGTTGATGCCCAAAACTTTCTTCGGCCTGAAAAAGACAGGCAGAAGCCCATTCTTCCCCCATTATTGAAATAATGTTCTTACGTACGTCCTCAGGCAACCGGGCGATTTCCCTCTGGATAACTTCAAAAATCCTGCCCGTAGCTTCTGCGTCATCACATGCCCTGTGGGCATCACATAGAGGAATATCCAGCTCCCCCGCTAAATCCCCGAGCTTGTAGCTCTTTAGCCCGGGACATACAATCCTGGCAAGTTCGAGAGTGTCGTAAACAGGGACGCCTGGGAATCCCTGAATCACCCTGGAAAGAAACGAGACGTCAAATCCGGGGTTGTGTCCCACCAGGGGCAAGCGGCCGCGGAACTTCTCAATCTCGCCACAAATCGATTCCATATCAGGGCTCTTGACCAATTCGTTCAGGTCTATACCAGTGAGTCTCAGGATCTTGAGGCCAACCTCCCTGCCGGGATGGACAAGGGAGGACCACCTCGCAACAGGCCGGCCGTTTTCAAACCGCACAAAAGCAGCTTCTATGATACGGTCCTCCTCAGGCGAAAAACCGGTAGTCTCAACGTCAAAAGCTATGTAATCTGGTACAGCTATAGCCACAGCCTCCAAACTCCTCTCTCCTGCTCCTCTGCAACACGCGTGGCGGACATGGGGCCACCGGTCTTGGTAGTTCTTTGGCAGCCGGCACAATTCCTGCCCAAGCAGTTTGACTGCAACAATGTGCAAAGCCCGCATACTGAGATATAATTGCATTAATGTGGGAACCGGTCCACTACAGATTTCATCAATACATAGAACCGAGGTGGGTCCGTTGCAATTAGCCGGTGTTATCGCCGCCTTTGTAATCATCATCCTGTTTTCCTTCAAGAAAGTATCCCTGGCCTATACAATGTGTGCTGCCACTATTGTAATGGGGCTCACTTCCGGGCTTCCCCTAGCAGAATCCACAGGGGTCATTTGGAAAGCATTCATAGACAGTACCACCCTTGAGCTGGCTGCCGCAGTGCTTGCAATAGGCGTGTTTTCAACTGTAATGAAAGAAACAGCTTATCTTGACAATATGGTCCAAGGGTTGTCGGGCTTACTCGGCAACCTCAAAGCAGCAATTATGGCTGTGCCTGCGCTGATTGGCTCTATGCCCGTCTTGGGAGGAGCTGCTGTTTCAGCTCCCCTGGTGGACAAGTTAGGAGACGGGCTGGAACTGTCTCCTGACTCCAAGGCAGCTGTAAACCTTATCTTCCGCCACGGCATGTTCTTCATATTCCCGTTATCGCCTTCATTGATCCTGGTGGCTAACCTGATAGGCGTGTCTGTAGGCACCCTGATCTCCAGACTATGGCTTTACGGGGTAGGGTTTTGGCTTGCAGGTTACTGGTTTTTCTTAAGGAAAGCTGGCCAGCCAAAGCGAGTGGAAGCTGCGCCGGCAAAGAACGGGGATTCTGACGGTAAGTTGTCTGCTGCGGAACTCACAGAAACAAGAACTCAGGATACCAGGGCCGCGGATACTGTCAAATTCCTCCGCTACGGCGCCCCTCTGCTTATAGCTTTGGTCCTAAGCATTGGCTTCAAAGTAGCATTGTGGATATCCATGATGGCCGGGGTGGTCCTGGGACTTGCCATGGCATACTTGGAAAAAACACCCTTGCCTTCGCCAGGTATAGTAATCAAAGGAGCTAACCTCCCACAAGTGATAGCCATGTTTTGGATAATGGCGTTCAAGGAGTTTGCCGCCGCTTCGCCCGTATTCCCGGCGCTGGTGGACTCAGCAAGCAGCCGCGGAATACCACCGGCACTTCTTGCAGTAGTTTTTCCGCTGCTGTTCGGGTATGTAAGCGCCAATCATATGACTACAGTGGGCGTGCTCGTCCCAGTGCTTATACCTGCAGGAACTTCACCGGACGCGGTGTTGTATCTGACAAGCGTGATCTACGGAGCGGGATTCCTGGCGTATTTCTCATCACCCCTCCACCTGTGCCAGGTGCTCACGTGCCAGTACTATGACGTTGACCTGGCCCGGGTATACAAAGCATACTGGCCTGTAATTCTGTCAGTGGCAGCTGTAATGCTGGCATATGCGGGCATTGCCACAACTCTTATATAGTATCAGGTATATAGTATCAGGGGTCCGGCATTGGCTTCTGTGAACCTAAGACTTAGGTCGCGCCTGAGCTTGCAGCAATAGTTCCTGCATCTGCACGGCATTTACCGCAGCTTGGCCCTGGTGGCAATTGTTGAAGAATACATACGTATCCTCGCTGGCCCCTTCCATTTGGAGCACCTTGGGTATCCACCAGGCCAGCTCGTCCCGGTTATACAGGTAGTCATACCTCTCCCAAGCTTCTTTGTGTTTGAACCACTTGGCTGCATTTCGCCCGTGGAACCGCAGGTAGCTCACTTGTGAGGTTACCACGGCGACCCTTGGGAAAAGCCCTCTTAAGTCAGGCTCATCGACGCAGCAAAACCCGAGCCCCCGTTGCCTTAGAGACTCATACACTTCATCCCTTGCCCACGCATTGTTCCTGAATTCAACGACTATTGGTGCGTGATCAAGCCTATCCGGGAGTGACAGCACATAATCATAGTTGTTCTTGGAAGGCCTAAACGACCAGGGGAACTGGAACAACACACACCCGAGTTTCCCTGATTCAGCTACAGGCAAAATCCCCTGGCGGAACTTCTCAAACTCACCTGCCACCAGGGATTCCTGCGGGATTTCGTGGGTCATGGTCCTGTGGGCCTTTACCGTAAACCGGAAGGAATCAGGTACTCTAGCTGCCATAGCTTCCATGGCGCGGGCAGCAGGTTGCCTGTAGTAGGTAAAGTTGAGTTCTACACAATCGAAACGTTGGGAGTAATACGAGAGGAAATCGCTTTGTTTCATGGTTTGGGGATAAAACACTCCCCTCCAGTCAGCATAGCTGAAACCTGATGTTCCTACGTAAAGCATTGGAGTTCCTCCCCAAACCCGGCATGTGTACCTTGACCGCCGGCCGGCGATTGACCAAGGCCGGCGTCAACAGGTACCCCTGACGAATTTGTCATTCTCTAGTGCCTTATTCCCCGGAGATATATGTTTCGTGAGGCCTCTTCCAGCTGAAAATCTCTTCTTCTCTGAAGAACAACTCTATTTCCTTCTCTGCCGATTCAAGTGAATCTGACCCGTGTACCAGGTTGTTAGAAATGTCCATTCCGAAATCGCCCCGTATTGTACCTGGCTGGGCCTGGGCCGGATTGGTGGCACCCATTGTGGTTCTCATTACGCTTACCGCTGACGGTCCCTCCCATACCATTGCCACAACAGGGAGTGAAGTTATGTACTGCACCAGCCCTTCAAAAAAAGGCTTGCCTACGTGAGCTGAATAATGGCGTGTAGCCAGTTCTTCGTCAATCCAAATCATCTTGAGCGCCGCCAGCCTCAGGCCTCTTGTCTCAAGCCTCTTGATTATCTCACCTGTCAATCCCCTTGCTACTGCATCGGGCTTAGCTAACACGAGAGTTCTTTCTGTCACTGGTCAGTCTCTCCTTACAGTTATTCTTATGTACTTATCCCTAATATACCTCATACAAGACTGTGAGCGACACAAAAAAGATAAGACCCTGCGCTTCCTTTCTTGTCACGCAGGGCCTACCCTTTTAGCGTTCCATCCTCATCTGAACCTACAATATGACATCACCTTTCCCGTAGTATTTTGGCTAGCTGGCCGCTTCTACGGATTTCAAGAGAACTCCTCGTTTCACTTCTGTTGCAGTTACTGACGTTGCTCCAAACTCCTCAATTATGGCCTCCATGGCAACCCAGGGATCCACATGACTTCCACAAGTGAACACATCTATAGCAGCGTAACCAAGTTCAGGCCATGTGTGGATTGCAAGGTGTGATTCGGAAATTACAACTACGCCGCTTATTCCCTGGGGCGAAAACCGGTGGAAGGTCGTCTCTAATACTTCCGCTCCGGCGGAAAGAGCCGCACTGACCAAGATCTCCCGGATCCTATCGAGGTCATTCAGGATGTCAAACCCGCATCCGTAAACCTCAGCCAGGACATGACGGCCCAGTCCCTTCATCTCTCAGCCCCCTTTCAGTGGTCAAAATATGAGGGACACATAAGATAAACCAATCACATTCTAGGTTAGTCCCCCTCATGTGTCAATGAAATATATGCGCGATGCTACCGGCCAGTGATATTGTCACCCTGTAAGCGGACAGAGAAAATGTCACCATGAGAGGAGAACACTTTTCCTTGAGCGCAAAGGAAGCACGAAGAGTTTACGTCATGGAACAAGTACTGGACGGGAAACTGACAATCAAACTGGCAGCTGAGTTTTTGGGCCTTAGCGAGCGACAGGTGAAACGGTTGAAGAAAGGGATGATAGAAAAAGGTGTTGCGGCCCTCATGCATGGCAACAGAGGCCGCACACCCAAACACACCATATCTGAGGATATCAGAGATATGGTCGCTACGCTAGCTCAAGATTTGTACAAGGATGCAAGTGCCCAGCACATCTCAGAGCTTTTGGCCGAATATCAAGACGTACATATCTCCGCCAGGTCGGTAAGGAGGATACTGAAAGAGAGAGGGATCCCCAATCCTCATTCCCGCAAACAATCTAGGCGCCGCCGGAAAAGCCGGGACAGGGCACCGAAGCCGGGCATGCTGGTGCAAATGGATGCCAGCCCCTTTGAATGGATTGAAGACAGGGGACCTAAGTGTAACCTTAAGGCGCTCGTCACGTATGGGTGATCGTCATCCAGAAGCCACCCCGGAGCAAACCTCAAGGTTAAATTTGTTTTCTGACATTTTCGATTTCATATCATATAAGATGTAATATGATATCTGGTGGAAGTATAACAGGGACTGGCGGTTTTCGAAAAAGTATATTGGAACCTTGGAGTCTCGGAATCCTTGAACTCTCGGAACTCTTGGAATTCCGAATCCTTGGACTCTCAAGCCTTTGAACCTTAGGTCTTCGGAAACCTAGGAGTCTTGATGGGATTGGAGGTTAAGCATGGAAGCTTCAATCAACAAGCAAACACTCTCGGAGCAGATTTACAGGATCTTGCGCAACGATATTCTCACTCAGAAGATTCCCAGCGGCACCCAATTGAAACTGCAAACGCTGCGAGAACGATTCGGCGTCAGCCACACGCCCATCCGAGAAGCCTTGACCCGGTTAGTTGAGGATGACCTTGTGACTTACTACTCCAACGTAGGTGTCCGCGTCGTCGAGCTTGCCGAACAAGATGTGCACGAGTTGTTTCAACTCCTGGGAGACCTGGACTGCCTTGCCCTGAAGTACGCGTGTGGAGACTCTCCCTGCAAAGATCTTGTTGAGGAACTGGGTGAAGTTATCAGACGTTCCGATGAAGCCATTGCCGATAATGATCTGGACACCTGGAAGGAATATTCAGACATGTTTCACCTGGTTTTTTTACAAGTACGCAGGCAATTCGAGGCTGACTGCGGCAGCGAGAAAGCTGAGGGCCCAAGTAACTTTGCTCACCAATACATACCAGCAGTTCAACCAGAATCGCGACGTGCTTAGCGCCGACCACAAAAGCATATATCAATCCGTAGCTTCAGGAAACATAGAAGAAGCAGCGAGGCGGATGAGACGTCACATGGACGATAACATGCATCGCGCCATCGCTGCTATGAAGAATTCGCGACCCCTCAGAAAAGAAACGTAGGCTCGAACACTTCAAATTCGCGCCTGGGATCTTTGAGTTCATCCAGCATGCGGTCCAGTTGTCTGCGGCCGTACACCCTTTCGCCCTGGATCACCATGTGTATGGACAACAAGTTGCTTATGTCCTCAAGGGGGTCACGTTCAAGCAACAACAGGTCTGCATCCATACCCGGAGCGATTTGGCCTTTACACGCGGAAAGCCCCATGTACTCCGCAGGTTTCATGGTGGCTGCGCGCAGTGCATCCAAAGGCGCGAGCCCATAGAGATCCACCAAATTAGAGCACCCTACCTGCTTTACTTTCCAGGCTCGGCCATATTGATGGCGGCCCTGAGTTTCAACCTGGTAGGTGACGGGTTACGGGACGCGCTGGACCCGAGACTTAGAAACTGATGGAGGTGCGCCATGGCAGCTGCGAGTGAATCAGTACTGCTTGAGATTGAAGACCTGCACGCCGTGTACCAAACAGACCTTTCCACGGTGTATGCGGTCGATGGCGTCGACATCCGCTTGGATTACGGCCACACCCTGGGACTTGTGGGAGAAACAGGCGCCGGCAAGACGACTGTTCGCCCTTTCTATCTTACGCCTGCTCCCCGAACGTACCGGACGAGTGAGTCGCGGTACAATCCGCATCAAGGGCAGAGACATCATGACACTGCCTGAGAAAGAGATGCGAGAGATCCGGGGCCAAACGTGTCTATGATATTCCAGGACCCCATGAGCGCCCTCAACCCCGTCATCACCGTGGGCGACCAGATTGCCGAAGCGATCCTACTCCACGATAAACAGGGTCTTACTCGAGTTCAGGTCGAGGAGCGGGTCGAAGAGATGCTGCAGATGGTCGGGATAGAACCGGAGCGCAAGAACGGCTATCCTCACCAGTTTTCAGGTGGCATGCAGCAGCGGGTTGTAATCTCCATGGCATTGGCCTGCAATCCGGACTTGTTGATAGCAGACGAACCTACCACCGCCTTGGATGTGACCATACAGGCCCAAGTGCTGGCGATGATGCGCCGGCTTCAGGAAGAACTGGGCACCGCCATGATAGTCATCAGCCACGACTTTGGAGTGGTGGCTGAAACTTGTGATTTTGTCGCAGTTATGTATGCCGGAGAGATCGTGGAATACGGAACGGCGGAAGAAGTATTGGACGGAAACATCCACCATCCTTATACAGTAGGCCTATTCGGTTCCATCCCGAGTTTGGAAAGCGATGCCAAGCGCCTTTCCCCCATTGAGGGACTGATGCCCGATCCCACGGCGCTTCCCCCCGGATGCAAATTCGCACCCCGCTGCCCACATCGCATGGATGTTTGCACTGAACAGAAACCGGACACGTACTTGATAGGCGACGGCGATCTCAAAATAATGTGTCATCTGTTCGGGGAGGGGACCGGCAAATGAGTCCGCTGTTGGAAATAAGGAATCTAAAGAAATACTTTGAAGTAAGAAACGGCTACCTACACGCTGTGGACGGCGTCAACCTTTCAATTGAAGAGGGCAAGACTCTGGGAGTAGTGGGCGAATCAGGGTGCGGAAAGACCACCCTGGGGCGCACGGTAATAGGACTGGAGACACCTACCTCCGGAGGTATCATTTTCAACGGGATCAACCTGATGACCTGTTCCCAGAAGAAAAGGCGCGAGCTGCGCAAAGAGATGCAGATGATCTTCCAAGATCCCTACAGCAGCCTGAACCCGCGCATGAGCGTCCAGGAACTTATCGCAGAGCCCCTCCTTGTTAATCGTGTGTGCAGCAGCCGCGCGGAGTACGAGAAAACGGCCGACTTGATGGACATGGTAGGCCTGGCGCAAAGGCTTGCAGGCGCCTATCCCCATGAGTTGGGCGGAGGCCGCCGCCAACGAATCGGGGTCGCCCGGGCACTGGCGCTGAACCCCAAGTTCATAGTATGTGACGAACCCGTTTCCGCCCTGGACGTATCAATCCAGGCACAGATCCTGAATCTGCTCATGGACCTCCAGGAAGCACAGGGGCTCACCTACTTGTTCATTACTCACGATCTATCGGTCGTGCGCCACATATCCGATGACATCGCCGTCATGTATCTGGGCAAGTGCGCTGAGCTGTGCCCCTCCAAGCTATTGTTCAAGGATCCGCGTCATCCTTACACTAGGGCGCTGCTGTCGTCCATTCCTGTCCCGAAATCCAGCAGCCGCCGCAAACCCAGAACCAACATCATCCGCGGAGAGGTCGTAAGCCCGATAAACCCGAAACCTGGTTGCCGCTTTGCTCCACGTTGTCCCCACGCCACAGAGGCTTGTACCGCAGGCGACATACCGCTGAAGGAAGTGGCACCGGGACATTATGTGGCCTGCGTACTGGAGGATTAATGAAGAATAATGGAGTACAACCGGTATTTCTGGAAAAGCGGTAGAAATCAGCGTAAACGTACACCGGAGGAAATGGCCAACATCCGCAAGATCATATTTGCGGGTGTCTTGTCTATCCTCGTAGGCATAGGCGCAGGCGCCGTCATAGTTGTTCTGGCGCGCTCTTGATGTCGTTGAGATAGTACTGCCGCAATGCCCGGTCGAGTTCAGGCGGGAATAAGACTCACTGAGAAAAGCACCTTACCTCAGGTTAAGGGAAAGCCCCCGAAGCTTCCCTAGGGGCCTTCCTTCCGTCTTCCTTCCCTATGTCCTATCTCCACTTCTACTTCGCCAAGTTTGCTTCCCTACGCTTTCCACAATCCGTGGAGATTGCAATATGCCCTTACTTTCACCGGCTTGCCTGTGAGTTCAAACCGGGCAAAAGGCTTGTCTTGGGGATTCAGGAATCTTGCTTGTACGTTCCCGTTGTCCTCTTGCACTTCGATCCATTCTATATAGTGTTCTTCGCTCATAGGATGTTCCACGCTGCCGACTTTGACCGCCAGTACCCCGGTACCTTCTTCAGCAACCACCGGGACATGCTTTTCAACTCCCTCATTCGCTGCGGTCCTTTCGGTCATGAGTTCCATCGGCTTTCCGCAACACACCAATTGGCCCACTCCGGGGTGAACCACCCACACAATGTTGCCGCACAAGTTACACCTGTAAACCTCGTTGGTATTTGCCATCAGACGTACCTCCAATTCCTTTGGTTACTGTAACGAACCTTAACGAAGAGTATCAATACTGATTCTTATTTAATAACCTTTCAATTTTATGTTCCAACTTTATGTTCCAACGTGCGGGTTCCGGATGCAAGAGGATTATCATGCTCATTCATGTAAAATCCGTGGTATTGTCAAGTGGTGTTGCCAAAGAGAAACCCTACCAAAGACAAAAGCCTCCGTCCAACCAGAACGAAGGCATTTGACTTCGCGCTCAGCCTGGGATCTCCAGAGACTTCTCCCCGAGTCCGGGGCCTACGGAGTCTTCCCTGGCCAGGGACTCCTAGTCGAGCTCGATTCGCGGATCAAGCCACTTGTACATGATGTCCATCACAATATTCACAACCACGAAAACGATTGTCATAAACAGGATTATGGCCTGTTCCTGCGGATAATCGCGCCGGATCAGCGAATCGTAGGCCAGCTTCCCCATCCCGGGGATGTTGAACACCATCTCAGCGACAACGGTCCCGCCCAGCATGCTCGCCATAGAGAAGCCTATTGTAGTGACTACCGGGGACAAGGCGTTCTTGAGCGCATGCTTGTAGAACACAACGCGCTCAGAAAGCCCCTTGGCGTGGGCGGTACGGATATAGTTGTTCCCGAGTACCTCAAGCATCATGGATCTGGTATAACGGGTGATGCTGGCCACGTGCTGCAGGCCGACAGCCACTGAAGGCATGGTAAGATACTTGAGCGATCCGAGAAGCCCGACTTCCGCAATGGTCCTGTACCCTTGCACAGGGAACCATCTTAGTCTTACGCCGAAGAGGAACAAGATCATCACGCCGAACCAAAACATAGGCACAGACAGGCCGAATACAGAAACGGTGGTCAGGGTGTAATCAAGGAAGGAATTGTGGAATCGAGCAGACAGGATACCAAGGGTGATACCGAGCACAACCGATATGACGGTACTGTATACCACTATCAGAATCGTGGGTTCCAACCGTTTGCGGATGTTCTCAAACACAGGCCTGCCATTATGGTAAGAATTGCCCCAATTCCCTGAAACGATATCCTTCACGTAGTTTATGAACTGAACGGGTAAGGGGTCATTCAAGCCCATTTTTTCTCTGAGGTCTTCTATTTCCTCGATAGACGCCTCGTCTCCCAAGATCATGGCCGCGGGATCCCCGGGTATGATTCGCATTATGAAGAAGATAAGGACCATTACGATCAGTATAACCGGTATGCCGGACAGCACCCTCTTGACAATAAACTGCAGCAATGCATATGCCCCCTTACCAGTCACGCTACCTACGCTACCGATGGATGGGGAGAGTCCGGAGATGGGACTCTCCCCACACCCAACAAGTTCACAACATGTTACTTGGCGAAATAGGAGTTCCAGTAGTAAGCGTTGGTGCCCTGGTAGTTGAGCTCCAGCTCCGGTACCCCGAACCTAGGCGTCAAGAGTTCGCCGAAGATTATCCACGGCACCTCCTCAGCGGCCAGGCGGCAGAACTCCTCATAAGCCGCCAAGCTTTCCTCGGAACCTGCGACAGTGGTGTTCATGATCCGGAGCAGGCGATCCCTCTCCTCGTTCTTCCACCACCCGCCCTGGTCTCCGCGGACGAAGCTGCCTTGAGAGATCGGAAGGGTTGTCTTCTGAGTCTCCCAAGCGCCGATATCGTGGCCGGTGGCCGGGTCAATACGCATGGAGCTGTGAGCACCCGGGTCTACCAGCATCATCTCGACGTTGATGCCAACTTCCCTGAGTTGTTCAATGCCGACTACCGCAGCCTTGTAGAACGATGCGCTCTGCGAGCACAGCCAGTAGATGGTCTCGCCGTTGTAGTTGGAGGCCTCAAGGTGCCTTCTGGCCAGCTCTTTATCAGCTATGTTCCATTCGGTGTTCTTAATGATATCGTTGTGATAGACGCTGTTCCGGGACACCGGGTCGGGATCCAAGATAAACGCATTGGAATCCCCGTCCCTAATGGACAGCATGATCGCTTCCATATCCAGTGCAGCCCTGATCGCCTTACGGAAGTTCTTGTCGAACACAGGGCTGTCGGAGTTGGACTCGTCCAGGTTGAAGAAGATCGCCGGTGCCCATTCATTCTGGAGATAGAACACCTTAAGACCGGCATCGATCGCTTGCTGCTGCATGTCGGTCAGCACACTGCCGAAGTGATAGTCTCCGGCCAGGAGCCCTGCCGTCCGGGATGTGGCGTCCAGGTTTACGCTCCAGGTAATGCTGTCGAAATAGCCATAGCGGGGAGCTGCCTCACCAATGGCGCCTTCGTTCATAACCGGCTTGTAGTCCTGCCATTTCCTTACCACTATTTCGCGGTCAGGCTCGTATTTTTCCAGTACATATGGCCCTGACCCGACGAACAGGAAGGGATCTTGAATCGGCTCGTCGCCCCACTCGTCCAAAAGCTTCTTGGGCAGCACCCACAGGGGGCCCCTGCTGTCCGTGAGTTGGAGTATGGTGTTGGGCCGGTATTCGCTGAACACGAAGGTGACGCTGTCATCGGTGACCTCTTGGCTGACAACGAGGTCGGTGAAGCGCTCGGCGAACGACGGATAGACCCTGCCCACCCGTTCGATAGAGGCTATCACGTCATCGATAGTTATCTCGGTGCCGTCATGGAAGTACCTGCCAGGTATGATCGTCAAGGCAAGAGTGAGACCATCCTCCGACAACTCGTAATCGCATATCAGAGGAAAGACCTCGCCGGTAGCGGAGTATGCAAGAGGTGTTTCAAGGATGTGCTGCATCCACTGGTAGCTGGCCATCAACCCTTTGGAATGATGGGGATCAACGATCGAACATACCAGATCAGTGGCCAGCACGAAATCACCGCCATACCTGTCAGCCTGTTCCTCCCCTGTCCCCCCGGGGCCACCGTTACCTGTAGGCTCCTCAGGGGTGGCTGGTGGGGCGCAACCCGCCAGCAATGCGACTGCGCACAGAACAACCAAAACCTTTACCAAGAATTTCCTCACCTGTCTGAACCTCCTTTATCCCTATTTGCTTATGAGTTTTCACCAGTTTAAGGCAATGCAATTTGAAACTGACGTACCTAAGCCGCATCCGGTAGTCAAGGACAGCCATGTGTGACGAGGCGGCCGCCCATGACACCGGCTGCTTCACCACAGCTACTACAACCACTGATCCCGCAAATCAGGCCTCGCCTGAGGACGTTTCCAGTACTCCTTACCGTTCATGACATCTATGGCTTGTCGCATGGAGCGTCCGCCGTCGTCCTGCACGAGTTCCACGAAGGCCTCCTGGCCCTGTTCTGTAAGGGTAGTCTTCGTGAGGCGCCTGAACTTCTCGATGATCCAGTTCAGGTCGATATCTTCATCAGGTTCGCCCCGCGGCTCACACTCGATTGATTCCAATACCTCACCGCTTTTTAGGACGACCTCAGCACGGCAAATGCGCCTTTCCGGAAACTTGGCGTCCAGTGCGGGGTCCACGCAGAAGTCAACCCTTTCCATCATGTTCAGGACCTCAGGGTTGTGAAGGTTTTCCTCAACCACCTGTTCAAGCCCGAAATCCCCGAACACAATCGCAGCCGCCACCGGATAGGCAATGTTGTACTGAGCCTCATCGGTGGTTTTAGGAATCGCCTTGGACAAGCGGGTAGCCCTGTCAAAGGTATGGATCCTCACACGATCAATGTCCTTATAGCTTATACCATGCTTGTCCATCACCCAGAGACAGGCGTCAATTGCCGGGTGGGCCCAGCGACAGCAAGGATAGGGTTTGAAGTAGAGCTTTAGAATCTCGAAGTTCTCCCCCAGGTCGTCCAGGTAATGCCTGTACGGGTCTCCTTCCAATAGGTTCTTGTTCCCTGTGAATCCGTGGAGGGTCTCAGCTATGGCCAACATGCCAATCATCACCCCGAAAGGCACGCCGTCTTTGTTCATCGACGGGTACTCCACGGAACGAATGCCTGGTACCAACGGTGCATTGAAGTCAGCTACGGATAGTGCATTGTTGAGTGCTTCGCGGGACAGGCCTAGGAGACGAGCGACTCCTGCCGCTGTACCAAAGGCGCCAAATGTACCGCTGCTGTGGGGGTACTCGTAGTAATCCATGACCGCCCTGCCATATCTGATGGTTGCCTCATACGAGACAACCAGCGTCGTCAGGAACTCCCTGAAACTAACGTCCCGGTGATAGGCGGCCGCCAGCAAGCCACCTATGAAGGAAGTCCCTGGGTGGGCGCGGATTATGTTGTGCCCGTCATCGATGTCGAAGGCATTGGAAGCGTGACCCATGGCAATAGCGGCTCCGATGACGCTTAGCTTACCGCTAGACCCCAGAACTGCTACGTCGCCGACGCCAAAGACATTGGCAGCCATATCCAGGCCTACCTTGAACTGTTGGCTCTGGCTGCCCACCACCAAGGCGCCCAGCAGATCGAGAAAGCAAGCCCGTCCACGCTCAACGACCTCTTGGGGGAGATCCTCCCAACGGGTACCGAGCACGAAACGTTCCAAACGGTAATCTCTAGTGTAGCTTAAGACTCCGCTCTTCATGGCTTGTCTGTCCTTATCCCAGCCCATGCGCTCTTCGGATAGAAATTATCGGAACGGGTAGTGGTTGCCGGCGGTGCACAATCCAGGTCCGGACGGTCGGCGATACCAAGCAGTTCTTCGGGCCTGACCCAAGGCCTTCCCTGGATACCGCTGGTTTCCTCGTGTGTCAGGAACCCTTTGTACGCAGTCAGGCTTCTCCTCCAGTAACCATCCCGCACGCAAGTCTCAACGACGCCGTCGTTGAGGATGCTCAGAATGAACGGGAGCATTACAGCGGCATAAGCCTGAGAGGTTGATTGAGCTGTAGCGCTTGGAATGTTGTCCACACAGTAGTGGACCACACCGTTCACCACGTACCGCGGGTTCTCGTGGGCAGTAGGTCTACTGCTCTCAATGGCTCCTGGGTTGTCGTTGCTGATGTCCACCAGTACAGAACCGGGTTCCATGGTCTTGAGCATCTCTTTGTCTATAAGGAAGTCTTTGCGATGCTTGGGCCACTTCACACAGTTAAGAACCAGATCCATGTTTGGCAAGATGGCGGCAATGTTTTCCTTGGACGACATCATGGTGCTGATTCCCGGGTACTGGGTGGAAAGCCTGCGCAACACACCTATGTTTATGTCCATAACGGTGCAGTTGGCTCCGAGTGCATAGAGCACTTTGAGTGCATTTTCCCCTACAACACCGCCACCGAGGATCAGTACGTTCATGGCCGGGGCGCCTGCGAAGCCGCCAACATACTTGCCTTTCCCGCCGTTTATGGTCAGCATGGATTCCAGGCCGAACAGGGCGCCTACCTTACCTGCTGCCTCGCAGTTTGGCGAACCATACCGGTGAGAATCCTCAGCTGTGAACGCAATGCACTTGCTTTTCAGGACAGCATCCACTTCAGGCGGATTGCCGGCCGGGTGCAAACAGCAAAGGATAATCTGATTCTCACGGATCAGGTCGAACTCACACAGCTCAAGTTCCTTCACTTTGGCAACCATGTCGGCTCTCGCGTAGATCTCCTCCATGGTTTCCACAATCTCGGCACCTGCTTCGACGTACTTCTCATCGGGGAAACCTGCGGCCTTGCCGCAATCACGCTGCGCCAACACAGTATGTCCGGCAGCAACTATACTGCGAACCTCTGCCGGTGTGCAGATTACCCGATATTCGCCTGGTTTGATGTCTTTGAAAAGGCCAAATATCATGGTTGTCCCTCCTGTAATGGAACGGTTTCTGGGAATGCCTGCCTGTATCTGACCACAACCTATTTACGCGACGCGTGAGCCTACCAACAAACTGTGCCACAG
>FZPS01000163.1_pt260 | contig 92532 bp, 65 predicted proteins | sample 1817821 | NCBI WGS metagenome assembly FZPS01 (sample SAMEA104158645, study PRJEB21678) | metagenome | place: Germany | collected 2015-04-21
CTTACCCTACTGCCAGAGAAAAAAAAGGTACAACCTGTCATTCTGAGGGAGCGGCGTTATTTGCCGCGACCGAAGAATCCCCTCCTCGTACACAGCCTACCATCGCTATAAACTGGTTCCTAGGCTTCTCTCTTTTCCCCGTACGGATATGTTGGCGTCAGCGACATAGAGTGAATGGCTGCCATAGCCGGTGAAGGCGAGGAAGCGAAACGGGACTGCCGACGTGATGTCGGCAGCCGGATACTTCACAGGACGTGAAGATTGGAGGTGTTCCCGTTGAGCCCGAGCATGAACCGTTCTTTATGCTATGGCCCATGAACGGCCCAGTCGCCGAGCCAACATATAAAAAAAGAAATAGAAAACGTAGGCGGCCGAGGAAACCCTTGTTAATACCACTTACTCAGTGGGGGGAAGCTATTTCCTGGGTTTTATCTTTTCGCATACCCACAAAAGAGAGCTTCAGTTCCTGAAGAATCCCCTCCTCGTACACAGCCTACCATCGCTATAAACTGGTTCCTAGGCTTATGTCTTTTCCCCGTACGGATATGTTGGCGTCAGCGACATGGAGTGAATGGTTGCCATAGCATAGCACAGCGCTTGTTTTTACCCGAGATTCCTCGCGGCGCTATTCCTTCACTCCGGTGTTGTCATTTCCACGTCATTTTTCTCTGTTGCTTTATGTTAGCGTTCTTGTTAAAGGCCGCTTGCTCGGAATGACAGGGGGGGAGGTCGCCGCAGGCGACCGAGGAATCCCCTCCTCATGTACCCCTTACCCTACTGCCAGAGAAAAAAAAGGTACAACCTGTCATTCTGAGGGAGCGGCGTTATTTGCCGCGACCGAAGAATCCCCTCCTCGTACACAGCCTACCATCGCTATAAACTGGTTCCTAGGCTTCTCTCTTTTCCCCGTACGGATATGTTGGCGTCAGCGACATAGAGTGAATGGCTGCCATAGCCGGTGAAGGCGAGGAAGCGAAACGGGACTGCCGACGTGATGTCGGCAGCCGGATACTTCACAGGACGTGAAGATTGGAGGTGTTCCCGTTGAGCCCGAGCATGAACCGTTCTTTATGCTATGGCCCATGAACGGCCCAGTCGCCGAGCCAACATATAAAAAAAGAAATAGAAAACGTAGGCGGCCGAGGAAACCCTTGTTAATACCACTTACTCAGTGGGGGGAAGCTATTTCCTGGGTTTTATCTTTTCGCATACCCACAAAAGAGAGCTTCAGTTCCTGAAGAATCCCCTCCTCGTACACAGCCTACCATCGCTATAAACTGGTTCCTAGGCTTATGTCTTTTCCCCGTACGGATATGTTGGCGTCAGCGACATGGAGTGAATGGTTGCCATAGCATAGCACAGCGCTTGTTTTTACCCGAGATTCCTCGCGGCGCTATTCCTTCACTCCGGTGTTGTCATTTCCACGTCATTTTTCTCTGTTGCTTTATGTTAGCGTTCTTGTTAAAGGCCGCTTGCTCGGAATGACAGGGGGGGAGGTCGCCGCAGGCGACCGAGGAATCCCCTCCTCATGTACCCCTTACCCTACTGCCAGAGAAAAAAAAGGTACAACCTGTCATTCTGAGGGAGCGGCGTTATTTGCCGCGACCGAAGAATCCCCTCCTCGTACACAGCCTACCATCGCTATAAACTGGTTCCTAGGCTTATGTCTTTTCCCCGTACGGATATGTTGGCGTCAGCGACATGGAGTGAATGGTTGCCATAGCATAGCACAGCGCTTGTTTTTACCCGAGATTCCTCGCGGCGCTATTCCTTCACTCCGGTGTTGTCATTTCCACGTCATTTTTCTCTGTTGCTTTATGTTAGCGTTCTTGTTAAAGGCCGCTTGCTCGGAATGACAGGGGGGGAGGTCGCCGCAGGCGACCGAGGAACCCCCTCCTCATGTACCCCTTACCCTACTGCCAGAGAAAAAAAAGGTACAACCTGTCATTCTGAGGGAGCGGCGTTATTTGCCGCGACCGAAGAATCCCCTCCTCGTACACATCTTACCATCGCCATAAACTGGTTCCTAGGCTTCTGTCTTTTCCCCGTACAGATATGTTGCCGTAAGCGACATGGAGTGAAAGGTTAATACTTGTGAATTTATGAAAAAACGCTTGCTCGGAATGACAACGAAATAGCCGCCAACGTTGTTGTATCAAAAAGTACATTACCTGAATGGCAGCACCCGGGCCAGAAAATATAAAAGTTTTACCGGATACAGATTCCCCGTTGACACATTAATTGAACGCTGTTAATATAATAAGAAGGAGAAGGCATTTTGGGGCCGGGGGTGAACGGGGGATGGCCAGACCGAAACGGCCGGCATGGCAGAAAGAACAGGTCAAACAGAAAATCTTCCAGGCCACTCTTGAATTGTTCAACAAGCATGGTTACGAGGCGGTGTCCATCCGCAAGATTGCGCGCCGCGCGGGTTGTTCGCCGGCAACGATTTACAATTATTACCGCAGCAAGGATGCTCTTTATCTGGATATCCTTACCGAGGGGTTCACCATCCTGCATGGCATGTTTCTGGATCAACCCCGTATCGACGATCCTCTGCAGTTGATACGCAGTTATGCTTCCACGTTTTACCGTTTCAGTTTTGATCATCCTTACTATTACGACATCATGTTCTCTTTGCATGTTCCCAAATATCTTGATTATACGGGTACCACAGTCGAGGAAGCGGCTTTTGCGGAGAAGGCCATCGCCTTGAAAAATATCGAACTGCTTGTCGATGCGATGAACGATTTTTACCGGGGATCCCCCGCTAGCGAGGAAACAACCGCTGCTGCAACCGAGAAGGCTTTCGCCCTGCTCGGCCTCTGCCACGGTATTATCTCGTTGTGCCGCTCGGGTATATGGGCCGAACTTGATGCGGATTTGAATACTCTTTATTTCTCCGCCATCGATCATTTTTTGCAGGAGATGGTTCGGGAAAGGGAGGAAATGATAAGCGGTGCTGCCCCGCCGGGGGCGGGTTTCAAGGGTTGAATCCAGGGGGAAGCGGGTAATTTCGCCGCCCGTTCGGTCACTTGCGGCAGTATGTTTGGACCGGCTTCCCGATAAAAAATGGGGAGGGGATTGATGATGACACCCGTCGGAACTGTGGAGGAGAAGAACAAGAATGGTGACTTCATGACCAGATTTCAGGTGATCAATGTATTGAGACTCATGTCACTGATGTTTCGTTTCAGTTCATCTTTTCGTCGCAATATTCTTGATGAAGAGAAAGGTTTTCTTTTCAATGCCCGCTTTGTCTTCCGTAATGTGGATGGGACCGTGGAACTCCACGCCATATTTGATAACGGGCGGATGAAAGTGGGGCACGGCAGTATCGACAAGCCGGATCTGATCTTCAATTTCCGAACTGCCGAGGGGATGCGGGGTGTGTTTTCACTGCGGGAACCGTCCGATTCTATTGCAATGATGCTGGATAATGATCTTTTCATCGAGGGGAACCTGATGTATCTGGCCAAATTTGGCCACCTTTCCCAGGAGCTGGCTTCGGGGCGCAAAAAGAGGAAGAAACTTTCCCGCGGGATAGAGGAGAAAAGGGAAGATGTCGGCCATACTTCTGCGGCGCGGGCTTCGCACCCACTTGCCCACAGGGCAGTCCTGAAGTCTGTTCCACATGACCGGGTGGAGGTGCTGGATGAACCTTATCTGAGTGCTTACAGCCTGAATAATTTTCCACGCCTGCAGGCTGCCCGGGAAAAACTTTATACCATCCAGGCGGGGGTCTGCGCCGAGAGGCCGCGGCTTCTGACGGAATACTACATGCAACACGGGTTTGAAGAAGGCCCCGATGGGAAACCGCGTGACCCCGTGTTGCGGCAGGCCGAGGCGGTGGCGCATATCCTGGCCAGGCGCGATCCGATCATCAGGGATGATGACCTGATCGCGGGCACGACCACGACCAGGGATGTCGGGGTGCTTCTTTTTCCCGAATTCGGGGCGCTGGCACTCTGGCCGGAATTGCTCACGGTCGACGAGCGGAAGATGAATCCTTACCACATCACCGCGGAGGATATCGATATTCTCAACTTCGAAGTCTTTCCTTTCTGGAGCCGCCGAAATGTAATGGAGTATACACGCAGCAAATATGGCAACCCACGCTGTCAGCAACTTGAAGGCCGCTGGGTGCTGTATTTCTGCTGGAAGGCACATGCCGTTTCGCATACCATTCCCGATTTCGCCATGATCCTCGAGAGGGGGTTGCTAGATATAATTCGCGAAGCCGGGGAGAAAGAAGCGGCGGCAGGGGACGAGAGGGAACGCAACTTTTACCGGGCATTGCAGGTTGCCCAGGAAGGAGTTCTGGCCTATGCCAACAATCTTGCCGCAAGGGCGCGGGAGCTTGCTGCCGGGACCGGCGATGATGATGAGGGCCGCCGCCGGCGTGCGGAGTTGGAGGCGATGGCAGAGGTCTGTGAACGCGTTCCTGCACATCCGGCTCGCAACTTGCATGAGGCGATCAATGCCATCTGGCTCTGCTGGGTTTCTCTGCACATGGAAAACATGAATGCCGGGCTTTCGCTGGGCAGGCTGGATCAGGTTCTTCAGCCTTACTTCCTGCGTGATGCCGCCGGGGCGAAAACTCCCGAGGAGAAGGAGGAACTGATCAGAAGGGCGATCGAGCTGGTGGGCTGTTTTTTCCTGAAATGCTCCGATCACCTGCCCACCGTTCCCGATCTCGGCAACCGCCTTTTCGGAGGAAGTTCTTCCGACCAGGCGCTGACCCTGGGCGGGGTGGACCGTGATGGTGGCAGTGCAATCTGTGACATGACCTATATTTTCTTGAAAGTTACTGAAATGATGGCTCTGCGCGAACCGAATGTGAATGCTCGCTATTATCCCGGTGTCAACGATGATGATTATTTGAAGAGGTTGATCGAGGTAAATACGATAACCGCGGCTACCCCTTCGTTGCACAACGATGCGGCAGTCATCCCCGCTCTGGTCAACCAGGGTTTTGCCATCGAGGATGCCCGCGATTGGGGTTCCACCGGCTGCGTGGAACCGACCAGTGTCGGCCGACACATGGGCCATACCAACTGCATGCTCCTGAATACCGTGGCGGCACTGGAGATGGCCATGCACGATGGCGTCCATCCCCTCGTTGCGGAGCAGGTCGGCCCGCGCACCGGCAATCCGGCGCAGGAAGGGAATTTTCCCACTTTTGATGATTTCAAAAATGCCTACAAGGAGCAATTGCGTTACCTGATCGATCAATCCATCGCCTACAACGATTACCTGGGGCTCACTCACCAGGAGCTGCACCCGACTCCGTTGCTTTCCTCATTTTTTGATGGGCCCATGGAGAAGGGGAAGGATGTCATTGATGGGGGTGCCCGCTACAATACCTCGGGGGCGGCGCTGGTTTCCATCACCGATGTTATCGACAGTCTCATGGCGATCAACGAGCTGATTTACAGGCAGGGGATAGTCGATTGGAAGACGTTGCTTCGGGCACTGGAGGCTGACTTCCGCGGGTATGAAACCCTGCATGCGCGGATTATCAGCCGTGTTCCCAAGTTTGGCAGCGATGCCAGGGAGCCGCGGGAGCTGGCCGGGGAATTGATAGATTTTATCTATGACTGCTACCAGTCTCACCACAATTACCGGGGCGGAGTCTATACCAGTGGATTCTGGAGCATGTCGAACCACGTAGCTTTCGGGACACTTTCGGGTGCACTGCCCAGCGGTCGCCTGAAAGGCAAACCCTTTACTCCGGGGATAACCCCTTCACCCGGCGTTACCGACCGGTTGCTTTCCAATATCCATACCGTTGCCGGCCTGGACCCGCTCAAAATGCCGAACAATATCGCTTTCAATGTCAAGGTGGCACCGGGAGCGCAGGATAGCCACGAGGAATTCGTGGAGCGGGTTACCGCCTATGCAAAAAGTTACTTTGAACTGGGCGGGATGCAGATGCAGTTCAATATCGTTACCACGGAGATGCTCAGGGAAGCCGTGGAAAAACCGGAAGATTACCGCTGGTTGCTGGTGCGCATCTCGGGCTACAATGCTTATTTTGTCGAGTTGAATGCGGATATGCAGCAGGAGATCATCGAGCGTACCGAATTCAGCATGGCAACGGGAAGCTGAAAAATATACTGTATGGCAAAGGTGGTGGGTGTAGATGATCGCGCTGGAATACGAACTTCCGCTGGTTGTCGAGATCAAGCGCAATGCACTGGATGACGGGCCCGGCATCCGCACGACCATATTTTTCAAGGGATGCCCCCTGTCCTGTGTATGGTGCCAGAACCCCGAATCAATAAAAATTTATCCCGAGATAGCTTACTCGCCCGGGGACTGTCTTCTCTGCGGAGCCTGTGAAGAAGCCTGCCCCGAGGGGGCGATCGATCTGAAACGCCGCCCCCAACCGGTGGACCGTCAACGATGCACACGCTGTGGCACCTGCACCACCGTCTGCCCCGGCAAGGGGATGCGCCTGGTGGGGCGCCATTATCCCGTCGCGGAATTGGCGGAGATTGTCGCGGAGGATTCAATTTTTTACGAGAACTCGGGGGGCGGGGTGACTCTTTCCGGGGGGGAACCGACCATGCATCCACGTTACCTTAAGCCCTTTTTGCAGGCGCTGAAATTTAACCGTATCCATGTCAACCTCGAGACCTGCGGCTACTATTACCGACCGGTTTTTGAACGATATATACTGCCTTACCTGGATCTGATCTATTACGATATCAAGTTGATCGAACCCGATGCCCACCGTCGTTATACCGGACGGACCAACGACCGCATCCTTGAAAATTTCGAGGCGCTGATCCGGGGCGGAAAGGTGCCGTTTCTGCCCCGGATACCTCTCATTCCGGGAGTTACCGACACGGATGAAAACCTGGCCGGAATCGCTTCCTTTCTGAACAAAATGGGGGTGAAGCGCACGGCTCTGCTTCCCTACAATCCTCTCTGGTTGCCCAAGGCGGAGAATCTTGATCGGCAGAGTTCCTATCAATATGATCGCTGGATGACCCCGGAAGAGATTGAAAGATGTGCTTCACATTTTGACCATTTTGAACTGGAAGAATTTTAACAGGATGAATTGCCCCCGGGGCAGTCTGTTCCATGGTTGCCGGTAGCGGGGCGGTGCGGTCTGCTTGGCTTACTGATTCTGGCTTGCATTCTTTTTGCTGATCACCTTGAATGCTTCGTGCTCGGCGTTGGTGCGGCTGAAAAAATGTTCGCCGGAACCGTCTTCCCTGGAGACAAAATAGAGATAATCGGTTTCCTGCGGGCGCATTGCTGCCTTGATCGAACTTTCTCCCGGTGAGGCGATGGGGCCGGGGGGCAGTCCTTCGTGTATATAGGTGTTGTAAGGCGAATCGATTTTCGTGTCTTCCCACAGGAGCGGGTTCTTTTTTTCGCCCAGAATATAATGAACGGTGGAACAGCAGCCCAGCAACATGCCTTTTTCCAGCCTGCCGGCAAGGATGCCGGCGATAAGTTCGCGCTCGTGGGCGACCACCGCTTCTGTTTCAACCAGTGAGGCCAGCGTCAGGATCTCGTGCATCCGCATTTCCGGCTTATCATCCATCTCCTCCAGGGCAGATTGATAAACTTTTTCCATTCTCCCGAGCATCATCGCCAGGATCTCCTCCTCGCTGATATCGCTGCCAAACTCGTAGGTGTCGGGGAAGAGATACCCTTCCAGAAGGTAATCCACCGGTTTTCCTTCCACTTCTTTCAGGAAAGGGAACGTTGCGAAGAAATTGTCTGGCGGTTTACGGCAGAGGGCCAGAAAATATTCCCGGTCAACTTTACCCTGTGCATGGAGACGCGCGGCAATCTGTTCCACGTTGAATCCCTCGGGGATGGTGATCCAGCTTGTTTCCCGGTAAACCTTGCCTTCGGTCATGATCGAGAGCAGATCTTTTGTACTCATTGCCGGACTGAGCTGATACTGGCCGGCCACAAAATTTTGATCCGATCCGGACCAACGTGAATAAGCACGGAAGATGAGTGTGTTGTGAATCAAGCCTTCCCGGGCCAGTATTTCGGCAATACGTTTCGTTCCTGACCCCATGGGGATGGTTACGGTTACGAGATCGTCTTCAGCGGCCGTGGGATTGACCGGTTGCAGCATATATTTCAAGCCATACCAGGCCAGAGCCGAACCGGCAAGGAGAATCAATATAAAAACAACAGCAACAATCAAGATGCGTCTGCCCATCTTATCCCACCCCTTTGTCACATTAGAATTATATTATATAGGGCAGTGGCAGTCCACTGAAATTGTCGATTTTGGGCTGAACCGCGAAATAGCCCTTTATTTTTAAAACGCACTACCTGTAATTCCGAGGGAGTGGCGTTATTTGCCGCGACCGAAGAATCCCCTTCTCGATCACCACTTACTTTCGCTATAAACTGGTTCCTGCTTTTCCTCGTACGGATATGTTGGCGTCAGCGACATGGAGTGAATGGTTGCCATAGCATAGCACAGCGTTTGCTTTTACCCGAGATTCCTCGCGGCGCTATTCTTTCATTCCGGTGTTATCATTTCCACATCATTTTTCACTATGGCTTTATGTCAGTGTTCTTGTTAAAGACCGCTTGCTCGGAATGACAGGGTGGGGAGGTCGCCTTTTATATTATACTGTCATTCTGAGGGAGCGGTGTTATTTGCCGCGACCGAAGAATCCCCTCCTCGTACACAGCCTACCATCGCTATAAACTGGTTCCTAGGCTTCTGTCTTTTCCCCGTACGGATATGTTGGCGGCAGCGACATAGAGTGAATGGTTGCCATAGCCGGTGAAGGCGAGGAAGCGAAACGGGACTGCCGACGTGATGTGACAGTGTATTACCTGTCATTCTGAGGGAGCCCTTTTTTTTGGGGCGACCGAAGAATCCCCTAGTCGACTCCACATTCCATGAACCGTTCTTTATGCTATGGCCCATGAACGGCCCAGTCGCCAAGCCAACATATAAAAAAAGAAATAGAAAACGTAGGCGGCCGAGAAAACCCTTGTTAATACCACTTACTCAGTGGGGGGAAGCTATTTCCTGGTTTTTATCTTTTCGCATACCCACAAAAGAGAGCTTCGGTTCCCGAAGAATCCCCTCCTCGATCACCACTTACTTTCGCTATAAACTGGTTCCTGCTTTTCCCCGTACCGATATGTTGGCGTAAACGACATGGAGTGAATGGTTGCCATAGCATAGCACAGCGCTTGTTTTTGCCCGAGATTCCTCGCGGCGCTATTCCTTCACTCCGGTGTTATCATTTACACATCATCTTTCACTATGGCTTTATGTTTGTGTTCTAGTTAAAGACCGCTTGCTCGGAATGACAGGGTGGGGAGGTCGCCTTTTATATTATACTGTCATTCTGAGGGAGCGGCAGGCGACCGAAGAATCCCCTCCTCGATCACACCTTGCCACCGACACAAACTGGTTCCTGCTTTTCCCCGTACGGATATGTTGGCGTCAGCGACATGGAGTGAATGGTTGCCATAGCATAGCACAACGCTTGTTTTTACCCGAGATTCCTCGCGGCGCTATTCTTTCATTCCGGTGTTGACATTTCTACATCATTTTTTACTATGGCTTTATGTCAGTGTTCTTGTTAAAGGCCGCTTGCTCGGAATGACAGGGGGGAGAGGTCGCCGCAGGCGACCGAAGAATCCCCTCCTCGTACACACCTTACCATCGCCATAAACTGGTTCCTAGGCTTCTGTCTTTTCCCCGTACGGATATGTTGGCGGCAGCGACATGGAGTGAGTGGTTGCCATAGCCGGTGAAGGCGAGGAAGCGAAACGGGACTGCCGACGTGATGTGACAGTGTATTACCTGTCATTCTGAGGGAGCCCTTTTTTTTGGGGCGACCGAAGAATCCCCTAGTCGACTCCACATTCCCCGAACCGTTCTTTATGCTATGGCCCATGAACGGCCCAGTCGCCAAGCCAACATATAAAAAAAGAAGGAGTTAAAGTCAGGCGGCCAATGAAACCTGCATCAATACCACTTACTCAGGGGGGAAGCTATTTCCTGGTTTTTATCTTTTCGCATACCCACAAAAGAGAGCTTCAGTTCCCGAAGAATCCCCTCCTCGTACACACCTTACCATCGCCATAAACTGGTTCCTAGGCTTCTGTCTTTTCCCCGTACGGATATGTTGGCGTAAGCGACATGGAGTGAGTGGTTGCCATAGCATAGCACAGCGTTTGCTTTTACCCGAGATTCCTCGCTGCGCTATTCTTTCATTCCGGTGTTATCATTTCCACGTCATTTTTCACTATGGCTTTATGTTAGCGTTCTTGTTAAAGGCCGCTTGCTCGGAATGACAGGGGGGGGAGATCGGCTTTTATATTATACTGTCATTCTGAGGGAGCCCTGTTTTTTAGGGCGACCGAAGAATCCCCTCCTCGATCACACCTTGCCACCGACACAAACTGGTTCCTGCTTTTCCCCGTACGGATATGTTGGCGTCAGCGACATGGAGTGAATGGTTGCCATAGCATAGCACAACGCTTGTTTTTACCCGAGATTCCTCGCGGCGCTATTCTTTCATTCCGGTGTTGACATTTCTACATCATTTTTTACTATGGCTTTATGTCAGTGTTCTTGTTAAAGGCCGCTTGCTCGGAATGACAGGGGGGAGAGGTCGCCGCAGGCGACCGAAGAATCCCCTCCTCGTACACACCTTACCATCGCCATAAACTGGTTCCTAGGCTTCTGTCTTTTCCCCGTACGGATATGTTGGCGGCAGCGACATGGAGTGAGTGGTTGCCATAGCCGGTGAAGGCGAGGAAGCGAAACGGGACTGCCGACGTGATGTGACAGTGTATTACCTGTCATTCTGAGGGAGCCCTTTTTTTTGGGGCGACCGAAGAATCCCCTAGTCGACTCCACATTCCCTGAACCGTTCTTTATGCTATGGCCCATGAACGGCCCAGTCGCCAAGCCAACATATAAAAAAAAGAAGGGGTTAAAGTCAGGCGGCCAATGAAACCTGCATCAATACCACTTACTCAGGGGAGAAGCTATTTCCTGGTTTTTATCTTTTCGCATACCCACAAAAGAGAGCTTCAGTTCCCGAAGAATCCCCTCCTCGATCACACCTTGCTTTCGCCATAACCTTCCCAATATATCGAGCAAGAAACACGGAACATCATAAAAAACCCAGAAGCCGGGCAAAGCATGCCCACAGGAAACAGGCGGCAAGCCCTGTTATCGTGGGCACCAGGAACGAGGCCACCGTCCAGCGCCAACTCTGCGTTTCTTTACGAATGGTCAACAAAGTGGTTCCGCAGGGGTAATGCATCAGGGTGAGCAGCATGACCGAAATTCCGGTAACCCATGTCCAACCGTGGGAGACAAAGAGTTCCCTCAGCCCTTCAAGGCTTTCCGGCTCGGCCAGGGTTCCCGTGGCGGCATAGCACATGACCAGGACGGGGATGATGAGTTCGTTGGCGGGAAAGGCCAGGATGAAAGCTACGAGGATAAACCCATCCAGGCCAAACAGTCTGGCAAAGGGGGTCAGAAGGAGAATTAGATGAGAAAGCAGAGTCATGCCACCGCTTTCAATGCTGGTCAGGCACCAGATGAGGAGACCGGCCGGAGCAGCCACGATTAGCGCTCTTCCCAGAACAAAAAGGGTGCGGTCAAGGATGGAACGGATTATTATTTGCCCCAACCGGGGTTTGCGGTAGGGGGGGAGTTCAAGGGTAAAGGAGGAGGGCAGGCCCTTGAGAATTGTCCGGGAAAGAATCTTCGATACTGTCAGGGTGATTATTATCCCCAGGACCACCGTGGCGACGATGGCCAGCACCGCCCCTGACTGACGGAGAATGCCCGCGCTGGCCGATCCGCCGATAAACAGGGTGGCGATAGCGATAAGAACAGGAAAACGGCCGTTGCAGGGAACAAAATTGTTGGTGATGATGGCGATAAGTTTCTCCCGGGGAGAATCTATGATGCGGCAGCCAATCACTGCCGCCGCATTGCAGCCAAATCCCATGCACATGGTCAACGCCTGTTTGCCGTGTGCGGCGGCCTTCCTGAAAAAGTTGTCAAGGTTGAAAGCAACCCGGGGCAGGTAACCCAGGTCCTCGAGCAGGGTGAAGAGGGGGAAGAAGATGGCCATGGGGGGTAGCATTACCGCCACCACCCAGGCGATCGTGCGGTAAACTCCCCGGAGCATCACATCCCCGAGCAGAAAGGGCAGCCCGCACCATGATAGGAGGGCTTCCAGTATTTTTTCCACTTTGAACAATAAAGTGGCCAGGAGGGCGGACGGATAATTGGCTCCGACAAGTGTGATCCAGAATATTGCCGCAAGCAGGGCGAGCATGATGGGTATTCCAAATGTTTTTGAAGTCAAGAGGCGGTCGATACGCCGGTCGGTGCGGGTATAATGCTTGTCGGCAAAGGTAACCGAGTCCCGGCAAATATTTTCCGCCATCAGCACGATTCTTGATGCCAGGTGGTCACGGAATTGCTCGGGACCGATCCCGTTTTCGGTCAGATGGGCCATGGCTTTCTCCAACCCCTCACCCAGGTCACGGTCCGTATCGGCGTTCACTGTCCCCGTGTATTCATGGATGGCGCGTATCATTGAAGGGTCCCCTTCGATCAGTTTGAGTGAGGTCCATCGGCTGTCGAGCGGGGGGCGGCCTTCCAGCAGTTTTCGGACGCGGGGCTCGATCATGGCGACAGCTTCCTCGATGGGGTGGCTGTAACGTATATGCATGGGGTGCAAACCCGTCGTCGCGGTGCTTGCGACCCGGTGGACTGCTTTCATCAGTTTTTTCAATCCTTGCTTATCCCTGGCGTTGGTGGCTACGACGGGAATGTTCAGGGCAACAGAAAGTTTTTCCAGATCGATACTTATTTTTTTGCGGTTGGCCTCGTCGATAAGATTGACACAGAGAACGACCCTTCCGGTTATCTCCAGGGTTTGCAGAACAAGAATAAGGTTTCTTTCCAGGCAGGTGGCATCGGCAACGATGATCGTGGCCGCCGGTTGACCGAAACAGATGTAATCGCGGGCGACCTCCTCATCGCCCGAGGCGGATATGAGGGAATAGATGCCGGGAGTGTCCACCAGGGTACAGGTTTTACCTCCGTGGCGGCATTCTCCCGTGGCAACAAGAACGGTTTTGCCGGGCCAGTTGCCGGTATGCTGCCGGAGGCCGGTAAGACTGTTGAAGAGTGTGCTCTTGCCCACGTTTGGATTGCCGGCCAGGGCCACATCCGGGGTTTCAGTGCCGTCCGGCATCCATGTTTTTCCCGTCGGATATTTTCTCCGTGGAGATACAATTCCACCGGGTTTGTTTCTGAAACTGAAAAACATTTTCCACCGCCATTTTTTTCTTTTCAAGGTTGTAAAAATTGTAGCCTTGCAAAAAGGTATGATAAGATTGTGCCGGAGGCTGTCATTACCGCCTGACGGTTACATCGATATTCCTACCATGATCTGGGAGGCTACGTCTGCGCGGAGAGCAATCACTGCTCCCCGGATAAAGTATGCCGAAGGGTCACCGGAGGGGCTTCTCATCAGTAGTTCTATTTCTGTTCCATGGACAATCCCCAGATCCAGCATCCGGCGGCGGATTTTTCCGCGGCAATTCATTATTTTTACCCTGGCTTTCTCACCAGGTGGTAACTGATGCATGGGGAGCAAGGTGTATTTCATTGAAAAACCCCTCTTCCGGGATCAATAATTTGTGAAATATTTTATTTTTGCCACCCTAGCGGCGGGAAAACAAGTTTTCCTAAACCAATATATGGCCTTTTTTGACAAGTGTTACATCGCCGGTAGCAAACATCTCGCATTTTCACGGGGCAGGGCATTAAACGGGGTGTATCTTGAATATAGGTTAACAGGGGGAAATGTAATTGTCGGGGTATGGTTTATCCGGGTTGCGGAACTGATGGCCATGACCGGGGAGGACAGGGATGCCATATTTTGTTTCTGTCCATCAAGGGTAGATTGGAAGGGGCGGAATGAAGAAGAAAAAAAAGCGGGATTTTTATACCGTGCGAGGCTACGAACTTAAAGATCAGGAGGAGAAAACTTTGACCCCGGCGATGGAAGATTATCTGGAAATGATCTATCGTGGTATCCTCGAGCGGGATCATGTACGGATCAATGCTCTTGCAGAAAGATTGAATGTGAAACCGTCGTCGGCTTCCAGGATGGTGCAAAAACTTGCGGACATGGGTTTTTTAAAATATGAAAAATACGGTATTATTTTTCTGACCGAACAGGGAAGCAGGATCGGAGAATTCTTGTTGCAGCGCCATCGCATCATCGAAGAGTTCATGGCGGTGTTGAGCGATGAGGATAGTCTGTTGAAAGAGACGGAGATGATCGAACACCATGTGAGCCCGGCCACGTTGCAGAATATGCATATGTTGAATCTTTTTCTGAGAATGAACCCCGATGTAATCCGCCGTTTTAACAGCTTCAAACAGAGTCATGAACTTGCATGGAAAAAGAATGAATAATTCAGTTGCAATGTTGCTTTCTGCGGCACACTCGTTCTCTTTTCACCTGTTTTTCCGTTCCGCCCCTGCCCCGTGTCCCGTGGCACGGAAGATGTGTAGCCCACCCACGCTCATGACCGTTCCTTTACCCCGGCCGGTCCGGGGGGAAATGATGCCGCTATTGTTCAAAGATTTTTATCTTTCTTGCACGGGAAAACATCATATTTGTTGGGGGTAACAGGTGACCGCATCGCCATTATATGCTAAAATTGAATCGTTCGCATCGTGGGACAGGTTGGCTGACCGGTACGCGTTTGTATGAAGGAGGTCTGCTGTTTCATGGACAAGTATCTGGTTTCGATCGTGCGTTATGAAAAGCCTTATGAATCGGTACGTGAAGTGGTTTCAAGCTGCAAGGGCCTTGATCACATGCCTGCCAATGCCCGCGTTTTTATCAAGCCCAATATCGTGTTCTGGACGAAAGCCTGCGCCTTCCCCAAGTGGGGGGTCATCACCACCTCACGGATCATCGAGGATGTGGTCGTTCTTCTGAAGGAACATGGAATAGATCATATAACCATCGGCGAGGGGATCGTCGTTGATCGCAAGGATACGGAGACCCCCGAGCATGCATTCAACACTCTTGGGTACGAGAACCTCCGCCGGAAATACGGTGTAAAATATATCAATGTCATGACCCGCCCTTTCACATCGGTTGATCTGGGAGATGGCATCAACCTGAAATTCAACGAGGATATCATCAATAGCGATTTCGTGGTCAGTGTCCCGGTGTTGAAGTCCCACAACCAGACCGTGGTCAGCCTGGGGATCAAGAACCTGAAAGGAACCATCGATATCTCTTCCCGGAAAAAATGCCACAGCGCCGATCCGCAAAAAGATCTTCACTTCCATGTTTCCCGGTTGGCCGATCGGATGCCGCCCATGCTCACCGTGATCGACGGGATCTATTCGCTGGAAAGGGGGCCTTCCTTTGACGGTAGGATGAGGCGGAGCAATCTTCTGGTAGCTTCCCCCGATCCTCTTTCCGCCGATCTGGTGGGAGCCAGGCTGCTGGGCCATGAACCGGGGAAGGTTCCATATCTGGCACTGGCAGCACGGAACAGAGGAAGAGCCACTGATCTATCAGATATCGATGTGGTGGGGGAAAGTGTGGAGGAAGTTTCCTCGTATCATCCCCACGATTTTGAGTATGTCAAGAATGAAGAGGGGGAGATGCCTGCTGCCCTGGCGCGTCAGGGGATCTCGGGTCTTTTTTATCGCAAGTTCGATCTGACCATGTGCACTTACTGTTCTGCCTACAACGGGCTGGTTCTCAATGCTATCCGCTATGCATGGAAGGGGGAACCCTGGAAGAAGATCGAAGTTTTGACCGGTAAATCCATGGAGCCGTCCGAGGGTATGGGGGCGACCATCCTGCTGGGCCAGTGCATGTACAACGCTCACAAGGATAATCCGAAAATCAACCGCATGATAGCTGTCAAGGGCTGTCCCCCAGCGGCCGAGGATGTACTGGCGGCACTGCACGAGGCGGGGATAGATGCCGATCCGTTCCTCTTTGAACAGATCGATACCCTGCCCGGGCTTTTCATGGCTCGCTATGATGATAAACCGGAGTTTGACGAGTCATTTTTCCGGGTCGAGGAGTAGCGGTGCGGTTCCGAAGGCACTATATTTCCCAAAACATATAATACCAGAAACAGTATTTTTGAGGAGGATTCATCATGGAGAAAATTGGAAACAACACCGATTATTTTATCAGACTGGAGGATCAGTACGGTGCCCGCAATTATATGCCACTGGACGTGGTCATCAACAGGGGCAAGGGTATCTGGGTCTATGATGTCGAGGGGCGCAAATATCTCGATTGCCTGGCGGCATATTCGGCGCTCAACCAGGGGCATTGCCATCCACGAATCAAAAAGGCGATGATCGATCAACTGGAAAAGCTGACCATTACTTCTCGTGCATTCCGCAATGACCAGCTGCCCCTCTTTTACAAAGAAATTTGTGAGATGACCCGTTCTCACAAGGTTCTGCCCATGAACAGCGGCGCCGAGGCGGTTGAAACGGTAATCAAGGCGGTGAGGAAGTGGGGGTACCGGGAAAAAGGCATCCCCGACGGCAAGGCGGAGGTTATCGTTGCCGAAAACAATTTCCACGGGCGTACCCTGGCTATCGTCGGCTTCAGCACCGAGGAAAGCTATCGCGACGGATTCGGCCCCTTTGCCCCCGGTTTTGTAAGCATTCCTTTTGGTGACAGTGAAGCCCTGGAGAGGGCCATCACCCCGAATACGGTTGCGTTCCTTGTCGAACCGATCCAGGGAGAAGCCGGGGTAATCATACCTCCCGATGGGTATTTGAAGGAAGTGAGGGAGATCTGTGACCGGCACGGAATTGCCCTCGTCCTGGACGAGATACAGACCGGGCTGGGCAGGACAGGAAAGATGCTGGCCGAGGAACACGAGGGGATCGAGGCTGATGCCACCCTGATCGGCAAGGCACTTTCGGGCGGTTTTTATCCGGTTTCAGCTGTCCTCTCCAACAATGATATTCTGGGTGTTTTTCTCCCCGGGGATCACGGCAGCACTTTCGGGGGCAACCCACTGGCCTGCGCCGTGGCCCGTGAGGCGCTCCGGGTGATCATCGAGGAATGCCTCATAGAAAATGCGGCGGCCATCGGCGATTACTTCATGCGTTGCCTGCGAGGGATGAACAGCCCCCGGATCAAGGAGATAAGGGGGCGGGGACTGCTCATCGCCCTCGAGATCGAGAAAGATAGGGGCAATGCTCGCCAACTCTGTGTAGCTTTGAAGGAGAAGGGTATTCTATGCAAGGAGACCCATGATAACGTCATCCGCTTTGCCCCCCCGCTGATCATCAAAAAAGAGGAGATAGATTGGGCCATGGAAAGAATCGAGGCGGTGATGTGTCAGGATGCTCCCTGATCATCCCTGTAAAATAAACAGCGACAAGGAGAGATCTTTATAAAATGGCAGTATCGAGACCGATGCTCAAACCGCGCAACCCGCGTTTTTCTTCCGGCCCCTGTCCCAAATTTCCCGGCTACAGCCTGGAAAAGCTGGACAGGAGCCTTCTGGGCAGGTCGCACCGCAGTGTCCCGGGGAAAGCGCGGCTACACAAATCAATCGAAAAAACAAAGGAAATTCTGGGTATTCCCGCCGGCTATCTTCTCGGAATAGTTCCCGCCTCGGACACGGGTGCGATGGAGATGGCACTGTGGAACCTTCTGGGAGAAAGGCCGGTGGATGTGATATGCTTCGAGGCTTTTGGCATGAATTGGGCCAGGGATATAGAGAAACAGTTGCAGCTTGACGGGGTTCGTATCTACTCTGCAGATTACGGTTTTTTACCCGAGCTGGGCGATGTCGACTTCGATCACGACGTGGTTTTTACCTGGAATGGAACGACCAGCGGCGTGAAAATTCCAAACGGTGATTTCATAGCGGAAACGCGCGAAGGTTTGACCATCTGTGATGCGACCTCTGCCGTTTTTGCCATGGAGATTCCCTGGGAGAAACTTGATGTCGTGACCTTCTCATGGCAGAAAGTGCTGGGAGGCGAAGCTGCTCACGGCATGCTGGTGCTTTCCCCCCATGCGGTAAACCGTATCGAGGGATATACACCGCCATGGCCCATGCCGCGTATTTTCCAGCTCAAAGAAGGAGGAAAGCTGGCTGCGGAAATTTTCGAGGGATCCACGATCAATACCCCCTCCATGCTCTGCAACGAGGATTATCTGGCTGCCCTCGGATGGACGGAATCCATCGGCGGACTGCCGGCCCTGATAAAGCGCAGCCAGGACAATTTGCAGGTCGTGGAAGAGTTCGTGGCAGTTCATCCCTGGGTTGATTTCCTGGTTTCCGATCCGGCGATAAGGTCAAACACCAGTGTCTGCTTGAAACTGGACTTGCCCAGGGAGAAAGTCAAGCAGCTGGTGAAATTGTTGGAAAAAGAAGATGTTGCGTTTGACATCGCTTCATACCGGAAAGCCCCGCCGGGGTTGCGTTTCTGGTGCGGTGCCACCGTGGAGAAAGAGGATCTTGAGATTGTTATGCAGTGGCTGGAGTGGGCTTACGAACAGGTAAGACATGAGTAAAACTGGCAGGAAGATTCCGCCCCATTATAGAATAAAATGTAAGAGGACTTCCAAACAAGGGAGATTATGTCAATGGAAAAAAGAATGGCGATGATCAATCTTGGAGAGGACGGGGGATCCGCACGGGCGGAATACGTCCGGAGTCTGGCAGTTTCCCTGGCGCGACAGGGACGTCGAAAGGTCGACATCTTTACCGGAAACCATGGCAAAGAGAAGAAGGTGGAACAGGTAAATGAAGATGTACAAATTGTTTATTTACCTGCGCCGCCCTGGACCGAGGATACGGAGGATCTGTTGCCGGTGCTGGATTCGGTTGCCGATGGGATTCTCGGCTACATTCATGAGCGGGAAATAGACTATGAATTCTTTCATTCTCATGGCTGGGAAGCAGGATATGCAGCCATTAAAATTGTGGAACGGTCAGGCTCCTGGTTCATGCATACGCCCCATTCCCTTGCCCTGCAGGGGGGCGATGGGGGAGACTTTCCGGAACTGGATTCCGAGCGGCGACATCAGAGAAAACTTGTCGAGCTGGAAAAGAATATTTTCAAGAAAGCCCGTGGAATCATAGCCTTGAAAAACACGGAACGGGCCGATTACCGGGACTCCTACAGATATGAAGGGGAGAACGTCGCCGTGATCCCCCCGGGTGTGGATACCGGCATCTTCTTTCCGGCATTGAAAGGGGAAGAGAAAGATGATGTCGGTTTGCCAGAGCGTTATGTTCTGACCATGGCTCGCAACAACCTTCATCATGGTCTGGACAGGCTCATTCATGTTTTTGCCGCGTTGGCCGGAAAACACCCCCATCTCTTTCTGATCATCGGTACATACGGAAAGACCACCGACCGCCGGGATGCACTCCAGAAAGATAAACTGGCGAAAATCGCCCAGGATTACGGTCTGGAAGAACGTATCATGTTCCCCCGGATTACCGACCGGGAACTGCTTGTTTCCTATTACCGCCGCGCCGGAGCATATATCGATCTTACCCTTTCGGGGCGCCACGACCCGGCGTTGATGGAAGCCATGGCCTGCGGAGCCCCGGTGGTAGTTTCGGCGGCATCCCCCGCAAGAGTCTTTCTGAGCAACAACCGGGATGCCCTGATTGTCAATCCCAGGAGCAATGATGATATACGGCTGGCCGTTGAAAGAATATTGGGCACGGAGCCCCTTCGCCGTAGCCTGGCTCTCAATGCTGTGAAGACGGTCGGTGAAAAGTTTTCGTGGGCGGCGGTGGCGAAGGAGCATCTGAACCTTGCAATGGACGGCCTGGTCTGGATCAAGGATGGGAAGATAGGGGTATTGAGCCCCTACGGCCTGGGGGATCCGGCTAGCCTGGAGCCTTGCGAGGGAGTGGAAGTGATCATCAACGGCGAACTGGTCGAGCGCGGGAAAAATGTGTATGCAGAGGACGGGATCGTTCTCAAACCTGTTGATGAAACAGTGCCGGCCCGGATAGATCTTTCCATCGCCAGGGATGAATTGAGCGCCGAGGTGGAGGCTGCTCCCCAGATGCGGATCACCTACACACTGCTGGACCAGAAACCATCCAACCATCTGAAGCTTCAGGCGGAGCGGACGGAGAAGGTTCACCGCAGGGTTCTGAGAGAAGAGATCCTGGCTGTCCTGAAAGAAAATGGGGTTGTTTACGGCATTGATGGCGAGGCCCTGGAGGAACTCTCCGCTTCGGACATCCCCTTGAACAAGGTTGTTGCCCGGGGAGACCCGGTGCAGAACGGGGTAGATGGGTATGTGGAATATCTGGTCTCCACCGAGAAAGAAAAGGTGGTCTACGACGAGGAAGTGGCCAGGGTAAATTATCGTGAACGCTACATTATCCCCCAGGTGAACGAAGGCGATTTCCTGGGGGTCATTCATCCCCCGGTGGAAGGGGAGGCCGGCCGTAGTGTCAGGGGCCATGAACTGCCTCCTCCGCCGGTGAAGGAAGCCAGCGTTATCTGCCGGGACGGTGTTGCCTTGAATGAGGATCGGACCATGGTGATCGCGGAGGCAAAAGGGCGGCCCGTGATCAGGAAAGGACGCGAGGCGGCCTTCAAGATCGATCCATATTATGTCCATTACGGCAATGTGAGCATGAATACGGGAAATGTCAGTTTCAAGGGGCATCTCAGGGTCGAAGGTTTTGTTGACGAGGGCATGGGTGTCAGTGCCGATGGGGATCTCCATATCACCGAGAACACCACCGGGGCATACATTTCCGCGGGCGGCAACGTGAACATTGGCGGCAACTGCATCAATAGCGATGTCATGGCCGGGGGGTTGTCGCTGCTCTGCCGGGAATTGCGAGAGAATCTGAATTTCCTGAAGACATCCATGGGGGCTGCCGTGGAAAACTACAAACAGATCGTGGAAGTCATGACCGAAAAACGCAAGCTCTACACCGGCGATTTTCCCCGGATATTGAACCGTATTTTGCAGGTAAAATTTCCCGAGGTATTCGATCTGGCAGAAAGAATCGAGAAGCTGCTTCTGGAGAGAACCCGGTTTCCCATCCCCGACACGGCGGCCAGAATACTGAATGAACTGATCTTATTTTTCCTGAAAGAGGGGTTGTTGGAGGCCAGGGATGAGCAGTCCCTGAAAAGGGTTCATCGCCTGATCAGTGAAGCCATCAACATCCTTGCTCCGCTGGCAGCTAAAAAACAAGATATCATCGGACGTTATGCACAGAATAGCAAGCTGGAATGCACCGGCGACATCATTATTGATGGTCCCGGGGTTTACAATTCCACTTTTGAATGTGGCGGGAAGGTGATCGTGCAGCGATTATTCCGCGGTGGTCATATCAAGGCCGGCGGGGATATTTTCGTCGGGGAACTGGGCAGCCCGGGAACGTCGATTGCACAGGGGCTGGTGCAGGTCCCGGACGGGAACGCGATCAAACTGGGGAAGGTATATGAAGGTACAAGGATAAAGATTGGAGATAGCGCCTTCATGCTCGCTTCCACATACAACAGAGTTATCATCCATTATGACGAAGCGGAGAACAAAGTAAAGGTATCATACTGGTAGGAACGTTTTTCCATGAATGCTCTCTGATGGAAGAGGTCTGGCATTCGCCGTGGCCGACGACGAAGTTATTGTAAAATGGGGAATACACCAGGGCCATTGAAGACGAGACAATTGGTCAGCAACAATCAACATTCTTGATCTGCATTATCTCATCACAGCGACTATCCCTTCAACATTATCAGAACACAGATATCATGAATTATCTATGTGCAATCACATCAGATAGAACAATTGCAATCGTTGTCCATGTGAACAAAAGTGTCGATTGACTTCATGAATATAATTTAATATCATGGACGGGATGAGTTGGCAAGTGTGATTGAATGTCACAATATGTGTTAGATTGGTGCAGTGGAAAAACCATAAACAAGGAGTGAATTGCTATCGGCCGTGATACGGGTGAAATGGAGGTTGCTACGGGGCTGGGACTTGATGTCGGAGTCTTTGCCGTTAAAAGTGTGTTATGGGATGAAGAGAGCGGAAAAATAATCAAAAAATTGTATATACCCACCGCCGGCGACCCTGCTGCGGCAGCACGAGAATCGTTGGAACGCATGTTGGATGAAATGGAGCCGGGGGAGGTAAAGATAGGGGTAACAGGCAACAATGCGAACTTGATTGCTGACAACATGAACATAAAACCGATCCTCGAAGTGAAAGCTCTGCAGGCAGGGCTTCATGCGCGGAAAATCAAGGCCAGATCCGTGCTGGCATTGGGCCACGAGAATATGTACTACCTTGAACTCGGGCCGGAGGACACCGTTACTTTCTTCAACCGCAACGGGCAATGTGCCGCGGGAAGCGGTTCATTCTGGTACCAGCAGGCTACACGGATGGGCTACAATGATCGGGAACTGGCGGAGGTGGCATTGCAATCGGGGACGGCGGTGAAGATTTCGGGCCGTTGCGCTGTCTTTGCCAAATCGGATATGACCCATGCCATCAACGAAGGAGCTTCACAGGCGGCGGTGGCTGCCGGGATGGCGAAAGCGTTGGTGGATCTGGTGGTAGCGGGGGTAGCCCAGAACCGGATCACCGGGCCCGGAACCCTGGTCGTGGTAGGGGGCGTGGCCAACAATCCTGCGATCATCAAGTGCCTGGAAGAATACTGCCAGGAGCGTGATGTGCAGATTGAAGTTCCACCCGACCATGAGTATGTCAATGCTATCGGGGCAGCCGTAGGTGGGACGGTGTTGCCGTTGTCGGCAATAAATCCGGGGCTTCGGGGGCTGGAAATTTACACTCCCGAAAATCCGCTTCCTGCCCTTGATCCCGGGAAGGTTTTCTACGGAAGTGACGCGGAGGCAGAGGAATCCTTTGATCTCTCCACCGTCTATCTGGGGGTGGATTGTGGCTCGGTATCTACCAAATGTGCCCTGATTGACGGCAGCGGGCGTTTTGTCGGCGGGATCTATCTGCCCACTGCCGGGCGTCCCGCACTCCAGGTGCTGGAACTGATGAAGGAACTCGACCAGCAGTACGGCGGCCTTCTGAAGGAAGATACGGTACTGGTGTCCTGCACTACCGGGTCGGGGCGTTTCCTGGCCCAGAAAATTCTTGATGCCGATTATGCCGTGGACGAGATCACCTGCCAGGCGGAGGGGGTGAAATCGCTTTACGACGATCATACCCTCTCCATCATCGAGATCGGAGGCGAGGATTCCAAGTTCGTGCAGATCAAGGACGGCCTCCTGAGCGACTACAACATGAATCCGGTGTGCGCCGCGGGCACGGGAACCTTTCTGGAGAACCTGGCCGAGTTGCTAGGTGTAAGTATCAAGGAAGAGTTTTCCCGGAAAGCATTTCAAGCAGATTTCGCCATCGATCTGGGGGATACCTGCACGCTTCTTTCCCAGACAACGTTGGTTTCGGCAGCCGCCAGGGGGCTGCCCCTGGAGGCCCAGTTGGCCAGCCTGGCCTACTCTTCGGCCTGCAATTATCTGAGCAAAACCGTGGAAAACAGGATGATCGAGGGAAGACTGATCTTCACGGGAGCGACGGCCAAGAACCACGCCCTGGCTGCTGCATTTGCAGAGAAGTGCGAGAAAGAAGTCTTCGTTCCCCCGCGTCCGGAGTTGACCGGGGCACTGGGAGCGGCACTGGTTGCCAGGTCATTTTATATCGAGGAAGGAATGCCTGCCAGGCCACCTCATACATTGAAGCATCTCAATGATTACACGTTGGAAAAGAGGCCTTGTCGGGCTTCATGCCCCCATGAACATAACTGCCGCCTGGACATAATCAGGTTCAAGGATGGTTCCAAATTTATCTACGGCGACCGTTGCGGGCGTTATTCCGAGCTGGAGCGTAAAAAGGGAAGTGTCGATTTTCCCGATTACCTGAAAATCAGGGAGAAAATATTTTACGAGAGTGCCGGCCAACCCCTGTCGGAGGGCGTGGAGGTGGGCATTGCCTGCAGCGGACTTTTCCATGAACTATATCCGTTCTGGGCGGCTTTCTTCCGCACCCTGGGAGCCAGGGTTGTCCTGAGCGGCCGATCGGGTGAAGAGTTGCTGGAACATGGCAAGAATAGCCTGGCGGCGGATATGTGTTACCCGGTCGAGGTGTTGGTTGGCCATTATCATCAACTGGTCAAGGATGATCCCGATTTTATCTTCATCCCGGAGATTGTCGATCTTGAACCCCTACCCTGGGCCGGGACATGGCCGCGTCAACTGGCCTGTCCCTTGCTGATGATGGTCCGGGGCTATACCGTGCATTCCCTGAAGATCGCGGATGAAAAGGTATTGCATGCACAGCTCAATTTCCGCGCCGGTTCTGCACATATAGCCGCACAGCTGAGGCCCCTGGCCGCCAAATTGCTTGGAAACAGATATTCTCCCTCACTTTTTCGGCGTGCACTCAAGGACGCTTACAAGGCCCAGGGAAATTTTCAGCGGCTGATCGAATTGGAAGCATGCCAGGTCATCGAAGGGCTTCGGGAGAAACCGGAACTGGTGGTGGCTCTTACTCTGGGACGCTCCTACACCCTCTATGACACATTTGTATCCAAGGATCTGATGTCACATGCAGCCAAACGGGGGCTGATCGCCTTGCCGCAAGATTTTCTCCTTGAATATCTGCGTGGATGGTACGAAGGCAGGATTCGTTCATCTTTCCTCGAGCCTCTCCGCGCTGATTTCCGGCGCTATCTGAAGGAGAAGATCGGGGATATGGACAACATCTATGCAGCCCAGGCCCAGAGCATGATTTCAGGGGCCCTGGCAGCGCAATTTTTGAATGAACATGCGGCGAAAACGGGCCTACCCCAGTTTCATCTGGTGCTGCAGGATCCTTTCCGGTGCGGGCCCAACTCCATGCTTCGCCATTTCCTGGACAACATCGGTGGATACCTGCGCCTCACCCTGGATGAACATACTGCCCCGGCGGGGATGATCACCCGCCTGGAAGCTTTCAAGAATACCTGCCGTTCGCGCAAAAAAAGTGTCAGCGTTCCTTTTTACTCGCCCCGGACAACCCCGGCCAATGACCGCAGCTGGAAGAAGATCTTGATTCCCAACCCTTCCCGTCATTCGGGGGTTTTTGCTGCCCTCTTCAAAAATTATGGGCTGGAGACAGCGGATCTTTTGCGCAGTGAAGACCGGGATCTGACCCTGGCCCGGCGCTACACCAACGGTGATGAATGCCTGCCGTTCATCCAGAACATGCAGGACTACCTTGAATACGCGCAAAACAATCCCGGCGAGATCGAAGAAGATGACCTCGTTTTATTCCAGGGTTGGGCTTGCGGGCCTTGCCGCTACGGGCTGTATGCCTCGGCACAATCCATGCTCATGGACCGCGCCGGGTATGGCCCCCGCAAGGTTTGTGCGGTGAAGACTAACGAGCTCATCGGCAGGTTTGGCCCTGCCTTCGTGGTGGCTGTTTATGATGGCATGTTGGCCATTGACCTGCTCTACAAGATGGCACATGTCACACGGCCCTATGAACTTGAAGCCGGTACAACTGATGCTCTCTTCAACGAATATGTGGAAAAAGTTTATGCCATCCTGCGCACCCATCGTTTCAATTTGTTTCAGCTGCTCGGTGGGAGTCACCTTGCCCCCCTGGAGAAGGTGATTGCGGAGGCAGCATCACGTTTTGCAGCCATTCCCCGCAACAATGGTGATCCCCGCCCGCGCATTCTGATTTCCGGGGAATTCTATGTGCGTATCGATGACCGCAATAACCAGGACATCATCAGGCGGGTCGAGGCTGCCGGGGGGGAAGTTTATTTTGCTCCGGCGACCGAATTTTTCATCTACACGACTTACACCAACTACCGCAAAGCCAAGTTGGATCACTCACTGGTTGGCGGCCCCTTCCGCTATTTCAACAAGTTGGGCTACAAGGGTATTCACTGGCTGGCCTTGCGTGACGAGCATCTTCTGGATCAGGCAGCGGCTTCGTTGCTCCATGGGCTGGAGGAGCCTTCGCCCCGGGAAATAAGAATGAAATCAACCAAATATATTCCGGAACATACCGCCGGGGAACCGCCGATGACCATGGGAAGAACGGCGGCACTGGCCGGTAGGGAGAGGGTGGCCGGGGCAATTTTTGTGGGTCCATTCACCTGCATGCCGGCCTCTACCTGCGAGGCACAACAGGGATTTCTGAGCGAGGAGATCGGCATACCCATCATCTCTGTTTATTATGATGGGCGGGACAATGCCAACCGCGACGAATTTATCAACAGCCTTGTCTTCCAGGCTCAGCAGAATATGATGTCAAGGGGAGTGTAAACCGAGGGCCATTTCTCCATGTTGCTGTCGCCAACATATCGGTACGGTGGAAAGATAAAATCCAGGAACCAGTTTATGCCGGTAGTGAGTGGTGTACGAGGAGGGGATTCTTCAGGAATTGAAGCCCTCTTTTTGTGGGTATGCGAAAAGATAAAAACCAGGAAATAGCTTCTCCCCCGAGTAAGTGGTATTGACATGGGTTCCATTGGCTGCCTGACTTTAACTCTTTCTTTTTTTATATGTTGGCTTGGCGACTTGGCCGTTCATGGGCCATAGCATAAAGAACGGTTCAGGGAGTGAGTGTGGTCAACCAGGGGATTCTTCGGTCGCCCCAAAAGCAGGGCTCCCTCAGAATGACAGGTACTACACTGTCACATCACGTCGGCAGTCCCATTTCGCTTCCTCGCCTTCACCGGCTATGGCAACCATTCACTCTATGTCGCTGTCGCCAACATATCGGTACGGGGGAAAGATTAAAGCCAGGAACCAGTTTATGCCGGCAGTGAGTGGTATTCGAGGAGGGGATTCTTCAGGAATTGAAGCCCTCTTTTTGTGGGTATGCGAAAAGATAAAAACCAGGAAATAGCTTCTCCCCCGAGTAAGTGGTATTGACATGGGTTCCATTGGCTGCCTGACTTTAACTCTTTCTTTTTTTATATGTTGGCTTGGCGACTTGGCCGTTCATGGGCCATAGCATAAAGAACGGTTCAGGGAGTGAGTGTGGTCAACCAGGGGATTCTTCGGTCGCCCCAAAAGCAGGGCTCCCTCAGAATGACAGGTACTACACTGTCACATCACGTCGGCAGTCCCGTTTCGCTTCCTCGCCTTCACCGGCTATGGCAACCATTCACTCTATGTCGCTGTCGCCAACATATCGGTACGGGGGAAAGAGAGAAGCCTAGGAACCAGTTTATAGCGATGGTAGGCTGTGTACGAGGAGGGGATTCTTCGGTCGCGGCAAATAACGCCGCTCCCTCAGAATGACAGGTTGTACCTTTTTTTTCTCTGGCAGTAGGGTTCCTCGGTCGCCTGCGGCGACCTCCCCCCCTGTCATTCCGAGCAAGCGGTCTTAACAAGAACGCTAACATAAAGCAACAGTGAAAAATGATGTAGAAATGATAACACTGGAGTAAAAGAATAGCGCCGCGAGGAATCTGACAGGTAATACACTGTCACATCACGTCGGCAGTCCCGTTTCGCTTCCTCGCCTTCACCGGCTATGGCAATCATTCACTCTATGTCGCTGTCGCCAACATATCGGTACGGGGAAAAGATAAAAGCCAGGAACCAGTTTATGCCGGCAGTGAGTGGTGTTCGAGGAGGGGATTCTTCGGTCGCGGTAAAAAAAGCCGCTCCCTCAGAATGACAGGTTGTGCTTCTTTCTTTATCCGGCAGTGGGTGAATTGACCGGGGGGTCTTTGGCCGCCTGCGGCGCCCTCCCCCATGTCATTCCGAGCAAGTGGTGTTTTGCACTACGCAGACGTTGTGTTCGGATAATGGTGTTGGCAGAAATGACGCTTTTTGCTGGCAAGGATAGCGCAGCGTGGAATCTCGGGCAATAGGGCGATGTTATGCTTGATGAATGCGATGTTGACTGTCGCATCAGTTTATTCCAGCGTGCAGGGCTTTTACGTTGTCATTCAGAGCAAGCGGTGTTTCGCATTACGCAGACGTTGTGTTCCGGGTAATGGTGTTGGCAGAAATGATGCTTTTTGATGGTAAGGATAGCGCAGCGTGGAATCTCGGGTAAAGGCAAACGCTGTGCCTGGCTTCAGTCGCCTGCGGCTCCCTTTGAATGACAGTACAACAATAGGAAAGGTTGTATTTTTCTATTGTCCCTTTTGTTCTCTCATTTTTCTGCCACCTTGATGTTTTATTCATTCAGGAGCTTGAAATTTTTCCGGTTGCTGTTGTACAGATTTTTGAACACGGCATAATTGCGATCATAGATCTCCTTGTTGCCGGAATCGGGATGAAATGTTCTGGTCACAGGGATATGTTTCTTGGCCTCTTCAAAGGAGGAGAACACTCCCAGGCCGACGGCAATCACCACCGCTGCACCGACTGTCCCCACATTCTGGGGGCTATCCACCGTCTCCACTTTCCGGCCCAGGACATCGGCAAGAATCTGGCAGGTGACATCTGACAGGGCGCCTCCGCCCACGAAACGGACTGTCGGTGATATCCTTATTTTTTTCTCCTGAGCTTCTAGCATCCAGGCCAGATGAAAACAGATGCCTTCCAGTACGGAGCGGATCAGTTCTGTTTTCCCCGTTTCCAGGCTGATGTTGAAGAACGTTCCACGTGCGTTGGGATCTTCAAAAGGACAGCGGTTGCCGTGCAACCACGGTGTGAAGACTACACCGCTGCTGCCGGCGGGGATACTGTCGACCACGTGGGAGAGATAATCATAAAGACTTTTGTATATCTGTTCTGCAGATTCATCGATCGTCTTTTTCTGGAGATAGATCCCGATCTCGTCCAGCGCCAGATGATCCTTCACCCACTCAAAACATTTACCGGCAGTCTCCAGTTCGGCAAAATAGTTGAATTTACCGTGCTGCGCTCCGACGATCGCGGCAATCATGGCAAAGGGATCGACAATGGATCTGTCAACAACCGTGGAGACCCATCCGGATGTACCCGCGTATATATGGGTGTCGCCGAGGGCAACGGAGCCGGCACCCACGCCGATCAGGGAGGCGTCACCGCCACCGCCGAAGACAGCCGTTCCGGGCAGGAGCCCCAGCTCGGCCGCCGCCTCCGCAGTCACTTCGCCGACCTTGTCGGTTGATTTTCTGATTTCTGCCAGATGGTTCATATTCACACCCAGCATCCTGCATATTTTTTCGCTCCACCCTTTTTTCCCTTCACGTATATTGTAAAGCAAGGAGGCGAAGGCGGAGTCCTCGGTCATGATGAACTGCCCCGTACAGCGGGCGATCAGATACTCTTTTACATCGAGCCACTTGTAGACTTTGCGGAAGATCTCGGGCTCGTTGTTTTCTACCCATTTGTATTTCCATACGGGATCCTTCACACTGGCCGAAACTGCGCCCGTTTCCCGTAGCGATTGGATCAATTTGAAGACGTTGACACCGGAAACCATCAGGCCATGCCCCAGCCCTTCCTGCAGTTCCTTTCTGGCACGTTGATCCATGTAGCTCATCAGTCGCCGGAGGGGCTTGCCATTCTGATCAACAAGAACCACCCCTTGCATCTGGGAACAGAAAGAGATACCGGCAATATCCCGGGGATCAATCCCGCTGCCGGTGAGGATGCCCCGTGTTGTCGTACACATCGCTTCCCACAATTCTTCCGGGTCCTGTTCGGCGCCCCCATCCTCCAGAATGAAGAGTTCATATGTGGAGTATTCCGAACTCAGCAATTCAATCTCATTACCGATCTCCAGCAGGGAAGTTTTGACCCCCGAAGTTCCTACATCGTAAGTGATAACACGGATGGGTTCCTGCAAAAATATCCCTCCTAACAATCAATTTGTGGAACCTTTGAAAGCTGCTTTGATAAAATTCATGAACTGTTCGAGCAAGAGGTCATCATCATCCAATATCTCTTCTCCCGCATATATCTCGAAACGTTTGCGGTAATATTCGCAGGAATAGGCAAACTGCAGCATTACAAAAAGGTTATCCAGAAAGAAAGCCAGGAATTGAGAGAGGATATCTTCCCGGACTACACCGGCTTCTTGCGCCTGCCCGATCAGAAAAGTATATACCTTGGCCGAGATGGACTCCATCTGGGAAGCAGCTTCCCAGGTGAGTTCTACATTGCTTTCCGAGGTCATCTCGTTGTAAAGGATGGTCAGATTCCGATGGGAGCGAGAGAAAGACTGGATCGTGCGCACGATCTTCTCGATTTTAACGAAGATGTCATCGTTGGAGATCAGAATATCATTCATCACTTTCTCCAGGGTATCGATCCCCAGATTCACGCAGGTCAGAAAAAGATCTTTCTTGGTATCAAAATACTTGTAGATGGATCCCACACTTATACCTGCTTCCGCGGCGATATCATTGATATTGGCGTTGTCAAAACCCTTGCAGGCAAATTCCCTGGCAGCCACATCGAGCAAGTTGTTGCGTTTTTCTTCAGAAATTCCTTCAAATGTTTTCTTGTGATATATTTTTCTCATACTGCCTCCATTTGCTTCGTCTACTTACTTCGATTTGCCAAAAGTGAGTGAATACTCACCTATTTTATACTTTATTATACATGAATATGTTTTGAAACACAATATGGACACAAATTAATTATCAGTTAATATCGGTTGATAATCCAAGGAATAGGGAGAAAAAAACACAAAAAGATGTCATTACATTTTGTTGACAAATGACGATTAATGCCATATAATTTTATTGGTAAGTGAGAGCTCACTCGCTTGCAGATTTCGGATCATCAATTTCTACGGGGGAGGAACGCAGATGGATCGAAGATTTGCCATATCGAAGTATCATGACGCTGCAGCAGTAACCAGACAGCTTGATGAACTGATCAGGAAACCGATCTATACCATCAAGCCGGAGGCATTGGAACGTTATGAACGAGAATATTATGGAAAGAAGTGCAAGAAATCCAAGGCTATAATTGACCAGGCCATTGATTATATTCCTGGCGGTGTTCAGCATAACCTGGCTTTCAACCATCCGTTTCCACTGGTTTTTACCAAAGCTGAAGGTCCTTACCTGTATGATATTGATGGCAACAAGTATTACGATTTTTTGCAGGCAGGAGGCCCCACCGTGCTCGGTTCCAACCCACCTGAAGTAAGGGAGAAGGTAATGGAGCTGCTCAACGAATGCGGACCTTCAACCGGCTTGTTTCATGAATATGAGTACAAATTGGCCCGTAAAATAGCGGAACTTTTCCCCGCGGTGGAGATGTTTCGCATGCTGAATTCCGGCTCCGAGAGCTGCATGGCTGCTCTCCGGATAGCGCGGCTGGCAACCAAAAAGAAACATATCCTGAAGATGGGCGGAGCCTACCACGGATGGAGTGACCAGCTTGCCTACGGTATTCGTGTCCCGGGCTCAAGATTCACCCAGGCGCCCGGTATCCCCCTGCATATCTTTGCTCTTACCCAGGAGTTTTTCCCCAATGACCTGGATGATCTGGAAAAAAAGCTGGAGATAAACAAGTACCGCGGCGGAACTGCAGCGGTGCTGATGGAACCGGTGGGGCCGGAGAGTGGCACCAGGCCCCTGGATTATGATTTCAACAAAGGGGTGGAGAAACTCTGTCGCAAACACGGCGCCCTGCTGATCTTCGACGAGGTGGTTACCGCTTTCAGAATCGGCCTTTCCGGAGCCCAGGGCTATTTCGGTGTCTCGCCGGACCTGACCATCTTCGGAAAAGTTGTTGCCGGGGGCTATCCGAGTGCCGGTGGTATCGGAGGCAAGAGGGAATACATGAAATACCTTGCCGCCGGGATCAAGGGCGGTGACAAACACAAGAAGGCACTCGTAGGTGGCACGTTGGCGGCCAACCCCCTGAGTTGCGTGGCCGGATACTACACCATCTGTGAAATGGAGCGGACCAACGCGGCGCAGAAAGCCGGTCAGATGGGCGACCGTCTCACCGAGGGGCTGCAGGAACTTATCAAAAAATATAATCTGCCTTTTGTGGCCTTCAACCAGGGGTCAATCGTTCATCTGGAAACGGTGGGAACGATGCATTTCACTATCAACATGATGAAACCATGGACCATACCCGGCGTTATCAAGGCTACTTCTGAACGAAAAACGGAGATGGAGCACATGGGGGCTGCCTACATGGCCGAGGGGCTGGTCACCCTTGCCGGCAGCAGGCTCTATACCAGTGCCGCATATGATGAAGAGATGATCGATGATGCGCTGACACGCTTTGACAGGGTCTTTGCCAATGTAGCCATGAAAGAAAAATAGGCTGACGAGGTGTAAAAATGAACTTGCGCGAAGCCAGAAAGATTGTCATTCATGCCGGCAAACAATTGCTCGAATCGGGGTTGATTGCCCGGACATGGGGTAATGTGAGCTGCCGTATCAGTGAGACCCAGTTTGTAATTACCCCCAGCGGAAGGGCGTATGAAACGTTGACGCCCGATGAGATAGTCCTTGTCAATATCGAAGATTGCAACTATGTGGGCGACCTGAAACCATCTTCCGAGAAAGGGATCCATGCGGAGGTGTACAAACGGCGGCACGATGTAAATTTTGTCATCCACACGCATCAGGCCAATGCTTCCATGGTCAGCCCGTTGCAGATAGGCATTGATGTCACCGACCCGGAAATGGCGGCGATAATTGGACCGCGGGTTCCCACCGCTGCATACGGGCTCCCCGGGACAAAAAAATTGGCGAAGGGTGTGGCCGAAGCGCTCATGCCGAACAGCCAGGCGGTCATCATGGCTTATCACGGAGCACTCTGCATGGGGCAGGATTACGAGGAAGCGTTTCGCGTAGCCTCCACGCTGGAAAAAGCCTGTGCCGATTTTGTCAAGGAACGTTACCTCGTTTTGAGCGGGGATGAGGTATTTGACGAGACGGCCTTGAGGGAACAATTCGTGGTTTCGGCGACAAACAATACTGCCACACCGGATGTTGCTCCACGGCACCTGTACAACAGTGTCCGCGAGGGAAATGTTTTCAACCTCTATCCGGAGGCGGATGCAAAGATCGGGTTTCCCGAGGATAAGAACAGCGGTATTGAAGTGGGGCTTTATGATACATGGTCACGGGAAGGTATCCCCGATGAGGCCGATCTGCATCGGCAGATCTACCTGAAAAACAAGGGGGCCACGGCTATCATCCATGCCATGTCACCGGACATCTTTACCGTTTCCCGTCTGAAAAAAACAATCTATCCCCTGCTGGATGATTTTGCCCAGATCGTCGGAGTCAGTGTTCCGGCACTCGTTTATGACCGGACGATAGAAGCGGCGGAAAGAATAGGCTGGCTGATGAAAGGGCGCAATGCCGTTTTGATTGAAAATAACGGTGCTCTGTGTTGCGGGCCAAGCAAGAGCGATGCCGCCGCAGTGGCCATGATCATGGAGAAGGGGTGCAGGACCATTATCGGCTCGAGCCTGTTTGGAAAGGTCAAGCCGATCAGCCCCCTTGAATCTCTCCTGATGCGGTTTGTCTATCTGACCAGATATTCAAAGAAAGCAGCGGAAAAATGATGATGGAGGCGATTATCAAAAAATAATATTGGAGACGGATTGCCTGGAACACGGGCATCGGAAGAAAAAACTATCGTGGAAGGTGTACAGGCAATGCAGGTCTTCTATTCAATCAGCCATGAAATATTCATGCCAGCACCATTCAACACAATTGTATGCGCTACCGGATACAGCATGGGAACCACAACAGAACTTGACATCATCCACGGACAGAATACAAGCAGCCAGGAATGAGCATCCTTCATAGCAACAGAATTCACACCGATAGAGCATGAGAACCAGACTGGACCGAGCAACATCAAAGCAGAATACGATTGACCGGAATCCGTCTCCTGTTTCACAGGGGCAGGCCAACCGGAAGGAACGGCCTGCCCCTGTCTATTCGGTGTAAGGGCAGATATTGTCAGAAACCCCCGATGGACCGGCGCAAATCTGACCCGGGCCGGGGTTCCGGTACAGAAAATATGCTTGGCGATGACGAAAGCCCAACTGTTGCCGTTTGTCAACAGTTGGGCTTCTATTTTCGAGTTGGGTGCAACTCTTCTTATTTTTTCGCGGCAGGGAACTCATCTATCAACCCCACGATATATCTGAGAATCGATATGGCATCGGCTACGGTCAGGGTTTCATTGCCTTCCACCCTGGCTCTGATCATGGCTTCCGGGCCATATTTTTCTTCTATATCGATCAGTTCCACTATATGCCTGAGAACGATGATGGCATCCTGAACCGATACATCACCGCTTCCCGTGATATCGCCGAATTCAAATTCGATTTCGATATAGGTGGCTGTAACTGTTAAATCTTCGGTTACATTCGTGAAATCCCTGTCCCATCCGGTGAAGTTGTAGCCCTCCCTTTCAGGAGCTTCCGGGGCGGTGGCATCGGCGCCATGATTCACCTCTTCTTCTTTGAGCACCGTTCCGTCATGATCGACGAAGGTAACAGTGTAGGTCTTGATAGTATAGGTGGCTGTAACCGTCAGATCATTGGTCACGTTCGTGAATGATTTATCCCACCCGGCGAAGTTGTAGCCCTCCCTCCCGGGAACTGCCGGGGCGGTGGCATCGGCGCCATGATTCACCTCTTCTTCTTTGAGCACCGTTCCGTCATGATCGACGAAGGTAACGGTGTAGGTGTGCGGTTCATATTGAGCAAAGATATATAGATCCGTGGTTACATTTGTGAATTCCCTGTCCCATCCGGTGAAGGTATGGCCAACCCTTTCCGGAGCCGGTGGGGCGGTGGCATCGGCGCCATGATCCACCTCTTCTTCCTTGATTATCGACCAATCATGATCGACGAATGAAACGGTGTAGGTTTTGATACTGTAGGTGGCTGTAACCGTCAGGTCGTTGGTCACGTTTGTGAATGATTTATCCCATCCGGCGAAGTTGTAGCCAACCCTTTCAGGGGCCGGCGGGGCGGTGGCACTGCCGCCTTGTCGCACGGTTTCCGTCTTGAGCACCGTTCCGTCATGATCGACGAAGGTAACGGTATGGGACTGATAACATGTGATGATGAATAGTACCGTTGTCCGGTTGCCATGTGTATCCCTGGCTGCAAGATAGATTTCATGAATACCGGGGAGGTTGGCTTCCCAGCGAAGCTCTCCGCTGTTATCGCCGAATTCTTCCAGCAGAAGGCCATGGTCGAGCAGGCTGCTTGTAACCTCCATCTCTATATCATCGCCGTCGGGATCGCTTACCTCGTAAGGAATAACCACCTCATCGCCGATAGCCACATCGTCGATATGAGTCTCGTATTCATCCGGCTCCAGAAATTCGGGAGCGCTGTTTTCTTCGCTCAGAGAAATCGTGAAGTCATGGCCGCTGCTTTCTCTTTCCAGGCCGCTGACCGGGTCTTTCAGCGAGATGGTTACCCCGTAATCACCGGGAGCCAGCTCATCGGTTTTCCAGAAGAAATAGTAAGCACCGGGGTTGTAGATGCAGCCTTCCATTTCCGCGCCGTCTTCGAGCATTTCACCGCCCACCTTTTCGATGGACACCGCCGCTTCCAGGCCGCTGTGATTGGCGTAAACAGCAATGTCAACAGGGATGCCGGGCGGGTGTTCTCCGCCCGAGGCGGGGGTTGTCTGGAGATGAACGATTTCCGGTGCCGTGCGCTCCTCCCCGTAAATCACTTTCAGAGCGATATTCTTGCAGGGAGCTGCAGGATCATTGGTTTGTATCTCCAGGACCGTTTCCAGATCTGTCTCCGGAGGCTCGTCGGGCAGTGATAGCGGGATAGTTGCCAGAGTCTCCTGGCCGTCGTAGAGATTTATCTCTTCTGCCGGGGTGAGGGCCCAGTCTGCTTCCGAGTCAATTTCCACGGTGAGCAACCCGGTCCCGCTGTTTTTGATCAGAAAACGGGCGGTGGCTTCGGTCTCGCCGGGGGGCACTTCAACCTCGATGTCCGCATCATCCATCTCCAGAACGGGCAGAGACACGAACCCATCGATTGCAAATACCGCGGATGAGACAGCTTCCGTGAAGTGCAATTCATTGCTGACCCTGACCTTGAAACGGTAATTATCACCGGCAGGGAAGGCACCGGCATAAAGGGTGTGTGAATATGTTCCGGGGCCATCGTGGGGGATATCCGCCTCGATGACCTGCCAGTTTTCGTCATCATCGCTGACGAAGATGGTGGAATACAGTGTGCCGTTTCCCGTCGCTTCCCAGGTCAGATCGAATTCCCCCGAGAGCGGACCGGATTCAGGGGCGATCAATGTTACCCCCGGGTAATCATCCGAATACTCATAGCGAACGGGATCAACAAGGATGTCGGACCATGAATAAAGTAGCTTTCCTATCTCAATGGCTGCTTTCTCGGGATGGTCGGGCAGGCCCAGCGAAAATGAAGAGGTTCCGGCGGGGATCGCCACGGATTGCAGCATGTTCTCGGCAGCGCTGCTGCCGATGAAGCCCCTTTCCAGTATATTCCCGTCTCCATCGAGGAGGTGAACGGCGTATTCGGCGTTTGAACGTTCGACACCAAAATTGGCCTTGCCCCTGTAGGGGAAGACCGGGTCCAGAAAGATTTCTGTTTCACCGGAATCGGTATCGATTATTTCACCCGACACAAGCAGCAGATCCTTCTCCTCGTCTTCCTCCCCTTCCATGGTTGAGATCCCATGGGAATGCACAACGGATCCCAGTTCAACGGGCGAGGGTGCGAAGGAAGTGCGTTCGGTGGTTGCGTAGGCGAGCATGGCGTTGTATTCTTCGGTGGTTGGCCAGGGCAGAGCCGCATGGTCGTACATGATGGCTTCATACAGCGGTTCAAAATACTCATATCTGCCATTGTCCATATATTCGCAGTTGTTTATGGGCCTGTGTCTGTAACCGTTTGCCGAGGCGGGCCGCCACCCTTTCCTGAAGTCGTGCCATACCTCATCGGAGGGATATACATCAACAAAGCCCAGAGTATGAATGAATTCATGGATTAGCGTGTGATGCTTATCTTTCCCTTCGATGGCACCGGGATCAAGAAGGACTGCGCCTTTCACACCATCCATGGAAAGCCCCGCTGCGCCCATGAAGCCCGGGGGAACAATACCCACCATGAGGTCGCACACACTTGACATCTTCTGTATCCTTTCCAATTGGCGGAATATCTTGCTCAGATATAACCCCTGGGTAAAGTGATAGAAGTTTCTCGTAATTGGCAAGGAGAGTTCGACAATACTGTAGTCCAGGTGTACGGGGAAGACCTCGCGGGCATATTCCATCTGCTCGCGGATCACGTGTGGTTTATGAGCATTTCCCCAGGTTGTGGCCCATTCATTGTTATCACTCCAGGCTCCAACGCGCAGAGGCACAAAAATAAAGTTGAAGCTGTTCTTCCTGGGTACATGAATGTCCCGTGTCGGTGCAGGGTCGGTGATGGTTCCGAGTACCAGCGGGTTGCCGCGGTCTCCTGCATCCGGGCTCTTGGTTACCGCCCTGATACCGATTTTGTGATTCTCCAGGAGTGATGGGCTTATCTCCAGATACAGACGGTGCCTCCCCGAACGGATTTCGGCGTTGGAATACTCTTCCGAGAATGATGACGATTTGCTTCTGGCGATAACCCTGTCGGGATCGTCGATATCATAAACTTCGATTCCAACATTCTTCAGCTTGAAATCGGAATTCTGGAAGGAGCCGCTTCGCACGCTGATCTTCGGCGACAGATACAGGGGGGCTGCCCCTCTGCCATCGACAATATTGGCAGGGTTATCAATGGTCTGGGTGAGGTTCCATTCCAGATCCACGGGTGGGAAGGCTGTCATGATAAGGGATTCCGTCTTGCCGCTGTTGCCGAAAGTTATGATTGCTTTCCCTTCACTGTCTGTGGAGACTGATCTATTGAATAACCCCAGGAGACCTCCCCAGAAGACCAGCTGCTTGCCTTGCACGGGATTGCCTTCGGGATCCTGCATATGGACGGTAAGCGTGCCGTCGAATTCGCTCAAATGGGGAAAGGTGTAGTTTTGGTCGCCAATCACATTGTTCCTGAGCCTGGCATAAACAGCCTCTGAAGGTGCGGTGCAGCGATAGGAATCATCGGTATAATCCGTCACCAGGCCCCCCCCGAATTCGGGGGAGAGCTCCACAATGCCCGAATCATCACTTGTCTTCCATTCGGTCAGGTAGTATACGCGGTCAAAAGAGCCAAAAGCGTAGGCAATGCGGGTTTTCAAATTTGCACGCGGAACTCTTTCACCGGAGTCCTCATCCGATACAGTGGTCAGCTTGAGGCGGATGCTGCCGTAGAAGGGGTAGGTGATTCCTTCCCAGGTCCAGCCTGTTCCAACCACCAACTGCCGCACTACTTCTTCCCCGATCACGCTGCCACCATCATTGCCGAACTCAACCCTGGTCATTCCGTGGTCGATGTAGCAGAGCTCCAGTTGATAACCATAACCAAAACTCCAGGTCCAGTCCGGACTATTATTGTCTTTGTAGTGGTGGTCAAAATTTATAAGACTGCCAGATATTTTGATTTCAAGATCTCCGACAAACTGGAAGGGGCCTGTTTCGACAACATCGGTTATGCTGAAAATATTATGAAGATTGTCTGCGGAGAGATCGATCAGATTCCCGTCGAGATACATTTTTATCGGGCTACCGGGATCGGGCGACACCATGAACGGATATCCGGTATTGATTTGCACGGCAAAACCCAGCTCGCCGGCATCGGGTACGTATCCCTGCCCGGGGGGATAAGTTCCATAGGACCGTTTGGTTTGCGGAAGTGTGTATGTAGTGCCTATATGCCAGCCATTTTCGATGCTGGCTATTCTACGGCTGCCCCCTTCGCTTGCCAAAACCGTGCCACTGACCTCACCATCTTCCAGAAGGGGGAATGGGGGCGATTCCTCCATATTTTCCAGGCCGGTTTCCGGATAGGGGAATTCCACTTCCCCCGCCGACACGCCATCAAAATGATATGCACCGATCACATGTTCGACCGGAAAACCGGCAAACAACAATCCCAGAATCAGTATGGCAATGATTTTTTTTCTCATGGCTGCAAAAACCTCCGTTAAATGAATTTTGCAAAAGTTTTGCTGTCTTGGATATCTTCAAATAATTTTAAGTCAGTCCTGTAAAAATAACATCACCCTTTGGGGTGATTTTTGATCCATGAAGGAGGCAAGTTTGAATCATTGTCTCTATTTTTCCCTGGAAAACTTCCGAATCTTCAATATGTAAAAACAATCGAACTATTCCAATTTCATAAATACATTCTGGAGGGGAAGATATCGATCGATAACAACCGGCCCGCCCTGCTGCCCCCTGGATTCTTTACGCTGCATGAAGAATGTGTTATAGTAAAATATGGGATTTCAAGATCTTATCATGAAGGGAGGTTTCGAGTTGCAGAGCAGAAAGAAAATAATGGTGTTGGCCCTGCTGATGGTTCTGGCGCTCACGCTATTTGCCCTGCTTTGTTGCGGGTGTTCCCCGGCAGAGGAACCTGACGGAGGCCCGGGCAGTGGCGATGCCTCCCCGGCGGGTGATGAAAAAAAGGACGAGGAAGAAGACGATGAGGCGGTGAGCCTTACCTACCTGGGACATGCAACCTTTGTTCTGGAAAACGAGGATGGGAAGGTGCTTATCGACCCCTACAATCCCCAGTTTGGCACTTACGGGCGCATAGATATGGAAGCCGATGTGGTGACCATCTCGCATGAACATGATGATCATAATTATGCGGCGGGTGGCGGTGACGATGCCGTGGTTTTGCGAGGACTTACCTCGGGCGGCGATTGGAACGAGGTTGAATATCATCTCGGGGAGACCCGTATCTACAATGTCGGCGGGACCCTGCACGGCCGGGGTCTGGGCAGAAACAGCATCTTCGTCTTTGACACACCCTCATTGCGTCTTGTACATCTGGGCGACCTCGGGCATCTGCTTACCGATGACCAGATCAACTTCATCGGCAACGTCGATGTATTGATGATTCCGGTGGACGGATATTACACGATTCCGCGGCGGGAAATCATCGAATTGATCACCCGGATATCACCATCCGTGGTCATTCCCATTCATTACCTCACCGTCGATAATGAAGATTCCAATCTTGCGACACTGGATGATTTCCTCTCCGAGGAAATCCCCTATTCCGTAAAGAAAAAGGGCAGCACGCTTACATTGTCAGCCATGCAATTGCCCGGTCGGACCGAGGTCTGGACGATGGATTATACCAGACCCCGAGGTGCAGATTGAACAAGGAAACGTATTGCATGGGGGTACCGCCTGCTGGCAGGGCCCCCATCGATTTGATTGGCCCCCAACGTAAATATCTGTTCGAGGCAGGCGCGGGAACTTGAAGCATGAAGCAGTTGTTTGCCATCTGCGGGAAGAACGCGGGTTGCAACGAAAGGTAAATTATCTGCTGGACATGGTCGCAACAAAAAAGAGGGGACGGATTCCTGCTTGACTGCCATTTTCCCTTTTCTTCAGGGCTGATCTGGAACCCGTCCCCGTGGTTCAATCTTTCTTTTGTTTTTTTATCCGCCTCTGTGCGCCGTTAACAGGGTCTATCTCATAGTCTTTCCAGTAAATCAGTTCCGAAATGGGAACGATCGTATAACCGTTCCTGGTATAGAACTCGATGATTTCAGGGAGGGCGGCCGGCGTGTGCAGCCCATCATTATGGAAAAGGATGATGGCGCCATTCTGCGGGTTGGAGGTGACCCTCTCGATAATTGCTTCCTTGTTAAGGTTTCTCCAGTCCAGGGAGTCGATACTCCACTGCACGGGGATATAGCCAAGCGAGGTAACAGTTTTGATCACGTTGCTGTTGTATTCCCCAAAAGGAGGGCGGAACAATTTGGGTCGTTTTCCGGTAAGCTTGTGGATCATCTCATCCACCTTTTCCATCTCTTCCTTGATCTGCTGGCTGCTAAGCTGGTTCATGTGCGGATGTGTCGCGGTATGATTGCCAATCTCATGGCCCTCTTCCGCTATCTGCTTGACGCGATCGGGATATGCTTTTATCCATATACCGGTAACAAAAAAGGTCGATTTGAGATCATGTTCCCTGAGTATTTCCAGGATTTTGGGGGTGCGTTCCGCCCCCCAACTGGCGTCGAAGGAGATGGCGATTTTCTTCTCCGGTGTCTCCACGTAATAGATGGGCAGATGGTTTTCTTCGGGCTGAAACACCGGGGCAAGCTTTTTGTGTACACCGAAAAAATAGGGTAGGCTGATCAGAAGCCCCACAATCACGATCCCTATCGCTATTTTTACCCACTTTGACCGTAGATTGATAATAACCGTAAACACGGAATATCACCCCATGTAGAGATATATTCCGCGATTACGGTCTTTATGCTTGCTTGATGAATACAGTTTCCCTGGGGCATTTGGAAGCAGCGGAAGGCAGGGTTTTCTCTAATGCAAGGCACGGTAAAGGGAATGCAGCAAAACCCGGTCGGGGTCGTGGCTCAGCTCCCAGATCATGGCTCCGGCCAGCCCCCGGGATTTTATATAGTCGGCCTTGTGTCCTATCGATTCTTCATCCTCGTAACTGATGAAGGTTGTGCCGTTGTAGATCCAGGGCACCCTGGACTGCGGATGGAAGTGGCGCTGATAGCCCGGAGCGTTGAGAAAATTGTCGGAGATGCTCTTGTAACTGATGTAAACCCCTTCCGTGAAATTTTGGTAAAGGCCGTTGTTGGCATCTGTTACGGTCCGGTAACGGTAGCCGTAAAAGGGAATTCCCAGCACCAGTTTGTGCAGGGGGAAACCGGCATTTTGCCAGGCCTTGACTGCCTCGTCAGCACTCCATTTATTCTGGGGAGAAGGATCGGTGTTGCTGTACAGGGGGGCGTTGAAATCGGTGTAGCTATCCCAGTGGGCGTGGATGTCGTAGGTCATGATCTGGGCATAGTCAAGATATCTGTGCAGTATACCCGGTTCCGTATTCTTCACGTACCAGCTGCCGGATCCTCCGGCGATGGTCAGCAGGTATTCCCGCCCGTCAACGGCACTGCGGGCATCAAACGTTTCCCGTATTTTCTTCAACAGCAGGGTAAAATTCTGTTTATCCGATGCACGGGTTATATTCCCGGGCAGCCCGCCGGTGACCGGGTATTCCCAATCCAGGTCCAGGCCGTCAAATCCGTATTGCAGAATGAATTGCAGACAACTATCGGCGAATGCCGTCCTTGATGAATCGGTCAGTGCGGCATCGGAGAAGCGTCCTGACCAGGTCCAGCCTCCCACCGAGATAAGCGTTTTGAGATGGGGGTGCCTGCGTTTCAACTCATCCAGTTTTTTGAAATTGGCGATATCAACATCCGCATCCCCGAGGGCTATTTTCAGGTCGCTGCCGATATTGGCGAATGCATAGTTGAGATGGGTCAGCTTCGAAGCATCCACCCGGTCGGGTAAAAATCCCTGGTAGGCACCCCAGGAGGGATAATAGCCGACCATTTTGTAGGAACCGTTACCGGTACAGGTGGAGGGGGCCGGTTTTACCTCCGGGGCTGGTTTTGCTTCAGGGGCCGGTTTTTCTTCCGGGGTTGGTTTTTCTCCCGGGGTGGGGTCGGGCGCGGGTGCGCTGGCAGCAACGGTTTTTTCTCCGGGGGCGGCATCGGTTTTCGGCGAAGGATTGTCCTGCATCGGGGGGAGAGTTCTTTTTCCGGCTGTCCTCAAGGTGACCGCTGGCGAAGGCGGCGAGACATTTCCAGCCCGGTCGGCCGTCCTGACCTCGAATAGATAACTGGTGGAGGGGGATAACTTTCCGGCCGTGTATGTAACGGCATCGGTCTCCCCTGCGAGCTGCCCATCGATATAGATCAGATACCTGGCTGCCTCGTATTTCCCCCCGGTAGCTTCCCAGCACAGGGTCGCCTCCGTGTCTGTAAAGGAATCAACCTGAAAATTTTCCGGCGGAACGGGGAGGGGGGTCCCGGTGCAGACGGTGCCGATAAAGGAGATCAGGGTGACGAAGATGATGAGAAGAAAAATGGTTCTTTCGTGACCTGTCCATTCTGAACCTGCGTGAAGGGCTTTGTTTAACATATGTAAACTCCCCCCAATAGTTTCAATTGCTTAAAACATGTTGTGATATCATAACATATAGTGTTTTTGACTATACAAGACGATTAATATTATGTCAACAGTCAGATGAAGGTAATATACGCCATTAACTTGCAGCGATTCTTTCTTTCTTGGTATAATGATTGACGAAAGAGAGAACGGAGGGGAATGATGTTGAAACTTCCGCGAAGAAGGACTTGCCTTGACCGGATCAAGCCCTATGTTCCCGGTAAACCTGTTGAAGAAGTCAAGAGGGAGCTGGGCCTGGATGATGTTATCAAGCTGGCCTCGAACGAGAACCCGCTGGGCCCGTCACCCATGGCATTGGAAGCACTGAAAGAGGCACTGCCTGCATTGAATTATTATCCCGATGGCTCCTGTTTTCTGCTGAAGGAAGCGCTGGCCTCCAGACTGGATCTGCAAGGAGACCAGCTGATCTTCGGCAACGGTTCGGATGAGGTTTTGAAGTTGCTGGCGGAAGCCTACCTGGAGCCGGGGGACGAGGTGATCGTACCCACCCCGTCATTTTCGGAATACGAATTTGTGACCCGTATCATGGGCGGGGAGGTCAAATATGCTCCCTTGAAACCCGATTTCAGCTACGATCTGGAAACCATGCTGGACATGGTCACCAACCTCACCCGCCTGATTTTTGTCTGCAGCCCCAACAATCCCACCGGAACCATCGTTACCGGTAAAGATCTGGATGATTTTATGCGGAGGCTGCCGCAAGGGGTAATTGTGGTAATCGACGAGGCCTATGCCGAATATGTTACCACCCCGGAGTATCCGCAGAGCCTGAAATATGTTCGGCAGGGTGCGCCTGTCATCGTGTTGCGGACTTTCTCCAAGATACACGGATTGGCCGGGCTGCGCATCGGCTACGGGGCGGCTCCGGCAGAACTGATTGCCGACCTGGACAGGGTATGTGAACCGTTCAATGTCAACCAGGCTGCACAGGTCGCAGCTCTGGCGGCGCTTGATGATGAGGAACACCTGCGGCGTAGCATTGCCCTGGTCGAGGAAGGCCGTGTCCGGATGGCACGGGGTTTGCAGGATATCGGTCTTCAACCGGTTCCCTCCCAGGCCAATTTTTACTTCGTGGATACCGGGTTTGATGCACGGCAGGTTTTTGACCGTCTGCTGCGGCGAGGGGTTATCGTGCGTTCGGGAGATATCTTCGGGTTTCCCACCTTTATCAGGGTCAACTTCGGCCTGCCCGAGGAGAATGTACGGTTTCTGAAGGCTCTCGAGGAAGTGTTGGGTGAGTTGAAAGGCAATTCATAGAAAACGCGGTGGGGAAAAGAGAGGGCTGTTGATGGTCAGGAAGAAAGAGAAGGATGCCGACGGGCGGAAGGGAAATAGCGCCGACAAGCCCGGTATGTTCATGCTGGTGCTGGTGTTTTTCGCCAGGGCATCTGCCGGCCTGGTCCTGGCGGCCGGCGGGGCGGTGCTGGTTTTGCTGGCTTTCCCACCTTACAGGATCTGGCCGCTCGTTTTCTGCGGGCTGGTGCCGATCCTGGTTTCCGTGCATCGTGTCATGCCCCACCGCATTGCGGGCCTGGCCATGGGGCTGGGGGTGGGAGGTTTCTTCTGGGGGTTTTTTCGTGAAGGGATAGACATCGGTGCGTGGCCCGCATTCCTGGAATATCTTCCATACATAGTCGGTTTTATCGCCCTGCTTGTCGGTTCACGGCAGAGAATTTTTCATTCCCGCACGCATTACCGCTGGTTTGTCATAGAAGGCGCGGTTACCTGGGTCACGTTTGAACTGGCCAGGGCCAGTCTTTCCCCCCTCGGGACCTCGGCGTTTCTCGCCAATCCACTTTATGAACAGTACTGGCTCATCCAGCCCGTCAGCATTTTCAGCATTTACGGGATGAGCTTTATCATCATTCTTGTCAATCTGGTACTGGCCCAGAAGATATTTGCCCTGATAGATAGCCGCTGGGAACCGCCTGAAGAAAGAGAAGCGGTCAGCAATGTCGGTTCGCAGCTATGGTTGTATGTGGTTATCCTGCTTTTTCTTCTCTGGGTCGGTTACAGCATGGCTCTATTTGAAGAGCTCCCGTCGGCAGTGCGCGTAGCCGTCATCCAACCGGGGTATTATCAGCATCATCCCGAGGTCGATGGGGAGACAATGGAGGTGACCAGGGAGGGGGTCGAATTCCAGGAAGACCTGGAGCAGTTGCTGGATATCACGCGCGAAGCGGTGGAAAGCGGCGCCCGCCTGGTGGTCTGGAATGAGGGGGTGTTGCCCTTCAATCCCCAGCATAAAGGGATGGAGATGTTTCAGGATTTTGCCCGGGAGATGGATGCTTTCCTGGTGATCGGTTACCATGATTCCGAAGAAGAGGCGGATGAAGCCGTGATTCTCTCCTCGGATGGAGTTTTCCTGGGGAAAACTGGCGAGACATTGATCGGCAACCTGGGGACCATCGCTGCCCGGGAAATAAATTTCACGGAGGGGGTGCGCGAGATGACGCGGGAGAAGACGCTCCTCCTTGCTGTACCCTCGAATGAATCCCCCGAAATGGCTGTCAGGCACCTGCCACATTACATATTCAGGGCCATGGAAAACCGCATTCCGATCCTCAAAGCCGATGCCCGGCATGCTTCGGTTATCGTTGATCCTTACGGCAGAATCATACGCTCTTCTTTTTCGGCAGAACCCCGAAGAGAAATACTTGTGTCCGATATTCCCGTCGGCACCGGCGACACACCGGTGGTTGTCTGGGGCGACTGGTTCGGTTGGTTCTGCCTCGCGGGGATGGCACTCTTTGTCGTGGCAGACATTGGAGTTTCATTTTATGAGTGGCGAAAACGAAAGAAAGCCCGTGAAGAGGAGAAGGAGAAGGACAGAAAGAAGAAGCCGGGGGACAGAAAGTACACACCGGGACGCCACCATTTCAAGGCCCGTTCCTGATCACGGCTCGATCACGGTGCCGCTTCCTATCCTCTTTGTTTTTTATTGCTCAGATCGGGAAACATGGAGATACGCAATCGTGCACAGCCGTAGGGAATCAAGGTTATTTTTTCCATATCTGTTTCAGCGGCAGCGGGTTCCCGGGGCAGCGGGGCGGCATTGAGCCCGGACAGCAACGAATTCTGCCGCGACCACGAGGGAACGCGCGCAGCGGTTGCCTGCAGTTTCAAGGGTGCATTTTCCGGGGTCCAGGGAGTAACAGATTCACCGGGGCCCGTGTCACTGTCTCTACTTTCATCCCCGGAGAACCCCGCCGGATTGTCTCCCTTCACCTTCAGGTCGGCGGTCTCCCTGTCCAGCCCATAATTCCAGCGCGGAGTTTCTCCGAAAGTCCAGGAACCCCTTTTCTTCTGCGGTTTCTCCGCGGCGGGAAGCACTTCAAAGGTGGGGAAAAGAGCCTGGTCATCGAGGGGAATCCACATTTCTTCCGGGTTCAGGGCGAAGAGCAGCGCCCCCCGCCTCACGGAGAGGGCTCCACGATCAGCGAAGATGGCCCGTGGTTCGGCCGGCAGATCAAGAAGGATCTGATCGCCATCCCGCCAGTCACGCCTTATGACCACGTAGGAGCCGTTGCTGCCCCTGTAAATATCTTCCCCGACCACGGCAGTTCCCTCTGCACACCACCCGGGTATGCGAAGCAGGAGGGCGCAGCCGAGCGGTTCTTCACAGTGAAAGGTGATCAGAACCCGGTCGCCGAAAGGGTAGGCGGTCTCCTCTGTGAGCCGCACCTTCACCCCCTTGATGCGGGTCTCGACCACGCAGGGCCCGTAAGCGGTCTTGGCCAGGCCGTCATGACCATAACTCATCCACAAACTTGAGACCAGCAGTGGCCAGCCCATGTGCATGTTGTAGAAACAGCATTGATAACCGGAGGGGGCCCCGAAGGTCAGGGCATCGTGGTACCATCCGGATTTGCCGAAAATATCCAGGTTGTTGACAGAGAAACCATGCCGGCCGACGGTGCAGTAAATCTGGTTCGGTTGCGAGAAGTACTGGTGCGAACGGAAATCGGGGGCGATGGCTGCAGGAAGGGCGTTGTAAGCAAGCAGTTCAAGGGCATCACTGTATTCCGGCGAACCGAATACACTCAGGTAGGTCTCGTATGTCCTCATCAACTCCACGATCGTGCACAGTTCTGTCCCCCGTGTAGCACCCTTGCCATGTGTGATCTCATCGCCGCTGATGGAACCGTTCACCTGTTCATGCTGATACCTGACCTTGCGCAGTCCCATCTTCACGGCTCTTGTCAGCTGGTCATCGGGCCACAGCCGGTACTGGACAGCCGGTTTGCGCAGGCCGTGCGCCAGGTTCACCGCATGGGTGAAGATCCTGTTTTTGTCGAGAAAGAAATCTTCCCAGGGAAAAGTCTGCTTGTTGACAAGGCGGGCCAGTTTCAGTAGATTGCGATCCTCTGTCAGTGCGTAGAACCATGAAAGTGTGTCAAGATTGTCTCCCCCTCGCAGCGCGGCCCAGCTTTTCCATTCAGGAATGTAGCGTATATTCCGGGACAGGGGGTGCCTCGGAAGATGTTTTTGCTGAAAATTGAAGAAGCGTTGCAGAAAGGTGATACTGCGCATATCTCCCGTGGCTTCGTAGTAAAAACGGATCGCATCAAGGATGAGCATCCGCGGCCACCACTCGTAATCGCTCACGCCGCGGGCCCGGAGGCGGCCGTCATCTTCCTGCCGTTCGAACCAGTAATCGAGCCAATTCAAAGCCTTGCCGACAAGAAAATCATCCTGCAGGACAAAGGCCAGTGCTACCAGGCCGCGGACATAATAGGGGGCTCGCTCCGAGCGGACGAGCAGGAGCGGAAAATCGCGGCCGCTGCTACCGCCCCGCCACACGCTTTCCTCTGTGACGGGGTTGGAACTGAACCCCCGCCGCGGCGGCACCGTGTCAAGGAGTCCGGTCAGGCCGGCGGCCTGTGCTTTCAAGGTTGACTTCAGCCACCCCGCGGGCCTTATGGCACCCAGGGGCAGAGGCTGAAAATGATTGTAGACGATCTTCATTCATGACCTCCCGGGTCGGAAACGATGGATCTTGCCACCGGGTTGCAAACAATGGCACCGAAGACTGCATGAGGATGTTTTTCCCGCGGCAGTCCCGCCGTCGGGCATCTACCCTGCGCAGATGGAGGCAACGAGGTCCCCCACGGCAGAGGTGGAGAAACCCATCTCTCCCGCATTGAGACTTTTCAAGTGTTTCTCGCAAGCCGTGGCCACCGCCGACTCGACAGTTCCGGCAGCCCTGGCCTCGCCCAGAAATTCAAGCATCATCGCCACCGCGCATATGGCAGCAAGCGGATTGATCACATTTTTACCCGTGTATTTGGGGGCCGACCCTCCGATGGGTTCGAACATGGAAACCTTGCCCGGATGAAGGTTCCCGCCGGCAGCGATTCCCATTCCCCCCTGTATTATCGCTCCCAGATCGGTGATGATATCGCCGAACATGTTATCGGTAACGATGACGTCGAACCATTCCGGGTTTTTTACCATCCACATGCAGATCGCATCCACATGGGCATAATCTCTTCTGATCTCGGGATATTCCTCACCAACTTCATGGAAAACCCGTTCCCAGAGATCAAAGGCATAGGTGAGGACATTGGTCTTGCCGCAGAGGGTCAGTTGACGGCGCGGGCGGAGCCGTCTGGCGTGATCGAAGGCATAGCGTATACAACGTTCCACCCCTTTGCGGGTGTTGATCGACTCCTGGACGGCCACCTCATCGGCGGTGCCGTGGCGCAGAAAACCCCCGCCTCCGCAATAAAGCCCCTCGGTATTTTCACGCACGACGACAAAATCTATGTCCTGCGGCCCTTTTTCCTTGAGCGGCGTGTAAACACCGGGGTAGAGTTTCACGGGGCGCAGGTTGATGTAGAGATCAAGCTCGAAGCGCAATTTCAGGAGCAGGCCCCTTTCCAGGATACCCGGTTTCACTTCGGGATCACCGATAGCACCCAGCAGGATGGCATCAAACTGTTTCAGCTCCTCCAGGACACTGTCCGGCAGGGCTTCACCGGTCCGTCGGTAAAACTTGCCGCCCAGGTCATATTCCTCCGTCTCATATTTGAAACCATGCCTGGAGGCGGCTGCCGCCAGCACTTTCAGGGCCTCGTTGATCTGCTCCGGCCCGGTGCCATCCCCGGGAATAACAGCAATTTTGTACATATCAAGACTCTCCTTCTGGTGTGAATATTGTTCCTGAACAGCAACTTTACACTGTATTATTTATAACCTATAATGATATAGATCTCAACATGTTTCGGCCCTGACCACCTTTTTTTGCCGGGAAAACATGGATAACTGTTTCGGGGTACCGAAGCCTGAAAGGAGTTACGACATGTGGGAAAGGTTGTATCCCGACATCATCTTGCAGAGCATCCACGATCTGGATACTGACTACCTTAAACAGGAAGGGATCTCCGGCATCATCCTGGATCTGGACAATACCCTTGTCCCCCTGGGGGACCGGGATGTCTCCCCACGGGTCTGCCGCTGGGTTGACAATCTCAAGGAAGAAGGGTTCAAGCTGTACATTGTCTCCAACAGTACGCCGGGCAAGGGCGAAAAATTGGCGCAACAGGTGGGCGTTTCTGCCATCTGGCTGGCAGTCAAACCCCGGCGCCGTGCTTTCCGCCTGGCACTGCAGAGGATGGGCCTGGAGGCGGGTGAGGTTGCGGTGATCGGCGACCAGGTCGTCACCGACGTTCTGGGTGGCAACCGCCTGGGATTGATGACCATTCTCGTCAGGCGTTCGGGGAGGGACATGCCTTTTACGAGGATAACCCGCATGCTGGAGAGGCGGGTTCTGAAGAAGATGGAGGAAGAAGGCCTTTTCCCGGCAGACCGCTACCGGAAAGAAGATGTTGCCGACTGAATCTGTCGGGTGTCAGAACCGGCAACCGGCAAAGCTGCAAAATACGGAGAAAAAGAAGGTTTTTCATGGCAAGATAGTTATCTCGTCCGGATCATTTTCCGCGGATCACAGCTTTCAGAACTCCATACTTCCGGGACCATGCCATTCGTTGTTTTCATCTTCGGCTGACGGGACTGCAAAATAGGCGGTGAAAGGGACTGCCCGGCATGGCCGATAAATTTATAAATTGTTGACATCTGTTGCTTTTTCTTTTAAAATCAGAAACACGACAATCTTGCAAATATTACCTTAATCGACATAATCAGGAATCTTGCTTGCCCGGTGGCTGCCGTCCCGCATTCTGTGAACCGTGGAAAGCAAGGAAGGATGTGGCCGGAAAATGGACAAGGATATCCACATGCACATGATCGATGCGAGGACCACGATGTATGCCCTGCTGGGAAGCCCGGTCAGGCATTCACTTTCACCGATCATGCACAATGCCGCATTCCGGGCTCTGGGAATAAACGCTGCTTACATGGCTTGCGAGGTTGCCCCGGGCGAACTTGCCGATGCGATTGAAGGAGCTCGTGCACTTTCTTTTGGCGGCCTCAACATTACCAGCCCCTACAAAGAAGCGGTGATCGAAAACATAGATATCGTTTCTCCGGCGGCGGCCCTGATCAGATCCGTGAATACCGTCGTCAGGGAAGGGGATGCCTGGCGCGGCTACAGCACCGATGGCGCGGGGTTATGTCGATTCCTGCAGGGAGACAGCGGTGCCGCGGCCGCAGACCCTACCGGCCGGCGTGTCCTCATTGTCGGTGCCGGCGGCGCCGCCAGGGCCGTAGCCTTTGCTCTGGCGCAGGAAGGCGTGAAATCCTTGACAGTGGCCAACCGCACACCGGCTCATGCCGAGGAACTGAAGGAATTGATTTCCGTGCACACTTCTTTTCACGCTACGCGTACCATCCCCCTGGAGGAAGAACCGTTGTCCGAGGAACTGGACAGATCATCACTGATCATCTACTGCCTGGCCTTCGATCATGATGTTTTGAAGGAAATTCTTTCTGCCCGTCGCGAGGAAGAAGGGATTTTGAGCGGACGCACTCTCGTGGATCTGCGCTATGTTCCGGCGGAAACAGAAACGATGCGATTATTCCGCCTTTCCGGAGGAGAGGCGTTCAATGGAAAGGGCATGTTGCTCTGGCAGGGTGTCCTTGCTTTCGAACTTTTCATGGCGAAGGCCAAAATGGGCGCTCCCGTGGAGGCCATGCGCCGGGCTATCGAACTTCAATAAAATCTGGCAATATTTCCGGTACCGATCCGCTGTATCTGCTTTCCATCATTGACCATGCAAGCCCGAAAACAAAACAGGAATGGAGCATTGTCTCGGTATGGTTAAATCCAGGATAAGTCTGCTGGGCGAAATTCTGGTTGAAGCCGGGGTGCTGAATTTCCGGCAGCTTGAAGAGGCTTTGAGCAAGGCCGAAGATTCCGGCAAGAGCTTCTACCGTGTCATTGCCGAGGAAAGGTATCTTCCCGATCAGGCACTGGTAGAGATTTTGCAGGAGAGGCTCGGACTCCGTTTTGTTGATCTGGAGAAGCACGAGCCGGATCCAGACGCTGTCGCCGCTGTTCCCGAGGAGCTGGCCCGGCGCCATCATCTTATCCCTGTCGGCAGGGAAGGGCGCCGTCTCCTTCTGGCCATGGCCGACCCCACGGATGGTGCCGCCATCGAAGATGTTTCCGTCGTTACTGCGGCAGAAATTGAGCCGGTGATCGCCCCGGAACGGGCTATCCACGATGCCCTGGATCGTTTTTTCGGTTCATCAGGCCGGGAACAGGAGGAAATTCCGGCAACACCGGCAACGGCTTTCTTGCCCGATGATGATTCCATCGTGGCGGTGGTCAACTCCATCATCTGGAAGGCAGTCTCCGAGGGAGCCAGCGACATCCACATCGAGCCCACGGGGAAGGGCCTGCGCGTGCGACTGCGCATAGATGGCTTTCTTCATGATTATCTCTTTCCCCCCGAGGGAAGCCATGCCCGGGTTGTCTCCCGCATCAAGGTCATGGCCCAGATGAACATTGCCGAAAAACGGCTGCCCCAGGATGGCCAGATTGAATTGCGGCGCGGGCACCGGATCGTGAATATCAGGGTATCGACCTTGCCTACCATCCATGGCGAGAAGATGGTGCTGCGCCTCCTTGAAAAAGAAAGGATCATCCTCTCCCTGGAGAAGATAGGTTTTTCCCGGCGGAACAAAGAATTTTTCATGGAATTCATCCGTCATTCCCATGGCATCATACTGCTGTCCGGGCCGACGGGGTGCGGCAAGACCACCACCCTCTACTCTGCATTGAGTTATTTGAACAACCCTGCTTGCAACATCGTTACCGTGGAGGATCCCGTGGAATTCCGCCTTGACGGTGTCAACCAGGTGCAGGTTAACAGGAAGATAGATCTTACTTTTGCGGCTTCGTTGCGCACCATTCTGCGCCAGGATCCGGACATCATCATGATCGGCGAGATGCGCGACCTGGAGACGGCGGAGGTGGGCATGAGAGCTTCACTGACCGGGCATCTGGTCTTCAGCACCCTGCATACCAACAACGCTTCACAGGCGGTGACGAGGCTGGTTGATATGGGGGTGCCTCCATTCCTGGTCTCCTCCACCCTGGTGGGCGTGGTGGCGCAGAGGCTGGTGCGCAAGATCTGCCCGTATTGCCGGGAAGGATACCCACCGGGCGATGAGGATAAAGAACTTTACCGTGTTCTGGGCGGGGGGATGGAGCTGCCGCCCGTTCTTTACCGGGGAAAGGGATGCCGGCGGTGCAACGATGGGTATCGCGGGCGGACGGCGATCCACGAGATTCAGCCGATCACGACGGAGATGCGCACCCTGATCATGGAGGGGGCCACCCCGGCCCTGTTGCAGGAGAAGGCGCTGGCAATGGGATGCCGCACCTTGTTTCAGGATGGATTGTTGAAAGCGGAGGAAGGAATCTCCACGCTGGATGAGATAAAAAGGGTGGCTCTGGGCGAGTTTTGAACCCGGGGGAGGTGCACGGATGGAGAAACATGTTCCCGATATTGACCTGCTCTTGCAGAAAAGTGCGGCAGTAGGGGCTTCCGATCTGCACCTTACCACCGGGTTGCCACCCATGATCCGCCTTTGTGGGGAACTGCGCCCGCTCGGCGGAGCGGTGCCGGGGCGGACATCCGGCAACGGAGGCAGTATCCTGACAGCGGAAGATACCTCCCTGCTGGCGGAGCAGATGATGGGAGAGGCTGAAAAAGCGGCCTTCTGCAACGCGGGTGAGGTTGATTTTTCCCATGTTTCCGCAGGCGGAATACGTGTGCGGGTAAATGTTTACCGGCAGAGAGGGGATACGGCGGCTGCCCTGCGCATCATCCCGGAGACGGTTCCGGAGATCGGTGAATTGGGCCTTCCCGCCGCCATCAGCGGGATATGCGGTTGTCGGAAAGGCCTGTTTCTGGTTACGGGCCCGGCCGGCTGTGGTAAATCTACAACACTTGCGGCCATGATCGGGTGCATCAACAGCAAGTTTCGCCGCCATATCATCACCCTGGAAGACCCCATCGAATATATTCACGAGGCGCGAAAAAGCATGATCAACCAGCGGGAGATCGGCCTGGACAGCGCCTCATTTTCCGCTGCCCTGAGGGCGGCGCTGCGGCAAGATCCGGATGTGATCATGGTCGGCGAGATGCGTGACCTGGAGACGATCTCGGTGGCTGTCACGGCGGCGGAGACAGGCCATCTGGTTCTTGCCAGCATGCATACCGTGGATGCCCCGCAGACGATCGAGCGCATCATCGATGTTTTTCCTCCATACCAGCAGCAGCAGATCAGGGTTCAGCTGGCCGGAACGTTGCTGGGGGTTGTCGCCCAGAAATTGCTTCGGCGCAGGGACGGAGGGGGCCTGGTCGTTGCTGCGGAGATGCTCGTCGCCAATACGGCCATCAGAAACCATATCCGCGAAGGGAAGATATTTCAGATCTACTCCATGATCCAGACCGGTGGGCGCCAGGGGATGCAGTTGCTGGATGCCGATCTGTTGAAGCTCTACGAGCAGGGAAAAATCTCGTCGGATACGGCAGTTGAAAATGCTGCCGATCCCGAGGGGATCATGGCCCGCATGCAGGCGTTATCCGATGGCTGCACGGGGCTTTGATCATGATGATATGAAGCGGCGGCGGGAGGGTGAGAATGCCGATCTATATCTACCGGGCCAGGGATTGGCAGGGCCGGACACACAAGGGTTTTCATCATGCCGAGGGTTTGCATGAGGCCATCAATTATCTGCGCCGACGGAAATTGGTCATCATTGATATAAGGGAACGTTCGTCGATGATTCCCGTTACGGGCTCATGGACGAAGGGCCTTTCATGGAGAAGGATCGGGCCGCGCGATTACATGCTCTTCTGCCGCCACTTTGCCACGATGATCTCCGCCGGCCTGACCGTCGTCAGAAGCTTGCAGATACTGCGCGATGGGGAGGGCAACGGAACTTTGAAACGGACGATCGGGGCACTGGTTCCACACATCGAGAGCGGGAGTACCCTGGCCGGGGCGATGGGGGATTACCCGGAGGTATTTCCCACCATGATGGTCAAGACGATAGCTGCCGCAGAGGCCGGCGGTATTCTGGGCGAGGTGCTGGAGCGCCTGGCCGTGCATTACGAGAAGCAGAGCAGCCTTGAGGAAAAGGTTCGCGGGGCGATGATCTACCCCCTTGTTGTGGCTTTCGTGGCCCTTCTGGTCATGGCGACGATGTTCCTCTATATCCTGCCAGCCTTCGGCAGCATGTTCTCCAACATGAACATCGAGCTGCCGTTGATCACGCGGGCAGTCATGGGGGTGGGTGATTTTCTGGGCTACCACCGCTATCCCATCCTGGCCCTGGTGGTTGCTGTGGCATTGTCCTTTCTCGTGTCACTGAAGACCGAGCGGGGAAAGGAGCTTGCGGCCTTCCTTAAATTGAAGACACCCATCTTTGCTCCCAACTACAAAAGGATGATCTGGGCCCGTTTTGCACGGACCATGAGCAGCTTGCTTGGTAGCGGAATGAACATCATCACCGCCCTGGAGATGGGTAAAGAGATAATCGGCAATCGTATCCACGGCCGCGCACTGGAAAGGGTTGGCCGGGACATTGCCGCCGGTTGCACACTGGCCGAATCGCTGGAGAGGAGCGGCCTCTTTCCGGCGATGATGGTGGAGATGGTCCGGATTGGGGAGGAAACTGGCAATCTGGAAAAGATGCTTGCGCACGCGGCCGATCTGCTGGAACGCGAATTGATCTACACCATGGATCGCCTGACGACGATAATCGAACCGGCCATCATTGTTTTCGTGGGTTTCTTCGTGGGGCTGATGGTCTTTGCGATCATCCTGCCACTCTTCAGTATCTACGAGGGGATTTGAGAATAATCAGGGGAGGTGTTGGGTATCAGAAGAAAGAAAATTGTTGCCGGGGAGAAGGGTTTCACCCTGGTAGAGTTGCTGATTGTGCTGGGGATCATAGCCGTCCTGGCCACGGTGGCGATGTTGTCTTTCGGGGGGCGCGTCGATGAAGCTCGTCAGAGCGTGGAGAAGGTCAACATTACCGTTATCCAGGGGGCAGTGGATCTTTACTATCATGACCAGAAAAAGTATCCGGAAACACTGGAAGATCTCTACGATGCGAATCAGAACGGGGGGCCCTACATACGGACTCCGCTGGAAGATCTTCAAGAAGGCGGCGTGGAATACGTGATCAACCAGTTGACTGGCAAAGTAACGGTCAAACCGGTTGAAAGCGGCTAGCATGGCCTGACGGGGCGGCGGCGATTTCCATTCCCGATCGAGGCGTTCCATGCGATCATGATGGCATCGAAAGCCACAGGGCGATTTTCTTCCGTCCCTGCTGCAGGTGGATGGTGTATAATATCAAGCGTGAGCCGGATCGTTTTTCAATTCACGAAATGAGAGAATGAGGATGTTCTACTTCTACACGGCAGTTTGGTTCATCGTGGGCCTGGCAGTCGGCAGTTTTGCCAACGTGGTGATCTACCGCTTTCCTCGCGGGATCTCCCTGGTCAAAACCCGTTCCTGCTGCCCGTCCTGTAAGAACCGCCTGGTTGCCCGGGAATTGATCCCCCTGCTGGGTTATCTGCTCTGCCGTGGCCGTTGTCGGCACTGCCGGGCCAGAATCAGTCCGCGCTATTTTCTGATCGAACTGGCCACCGGCCTCCTGTTCGTGGCCGTTGTTCACCGTACCGGCGCCAACCCGGAGGCGCTGGGGCTCCTTTTTTTGCTCTGCCTGTTGCTGATCATTTCCTTCATCGATATCGATTTCCAGCGCATCCCCAATGTTCTTCTGGGTATCGGGCTGGCAGCAGGGATCATCTTCAAACTCCTTGACCCCGCCGGACGCACATTGCCCTCGTGGATCGAGGCCGGATGGGGGATGCTGCTGGGCGGCGGAATCATGCTGCTCATCTACATCGGGGCACGCGGCGCGATAGGGGCCGGTGATCTGAAACTGATGATCATGATCGGTTTCTTCGTGGGGAAAATCGGAGTCCTGGCGGCGATGATGATGGGTTTTATCCTCGGCGGTGCTTACGGGCTGGTGATGATCGCGTTGCGCCGGCTTGACAGAAAGGATATGATCCCCTTCGGCCCTTTTCTCTCCCTGGGGGCGGCCATCCAGGTATTTTTCGGGGAGCAGATATTGCAATGGCTGGGGTTGAATTATTTTTAAACCGTGAAGCGGGATGTGGTGAGAGTGATGGCGGTCAAAAAAGATTTCCGTCGGCTATGCCGGGCCATTGCCGATGCACGGGGATTCTCTCTGGTGGAGGCTCTTGTGGCGCTGGCGGTGCTCGGGATCCTGGCCCCCGCCGTTGTCGGCATTTTCGTGGGGGGCAACAGTTTTCTGCACACTGCCGCTGATCGGACTGCAGCCGTCAAAATAGCGCAGGAACGGATTGAAGAGATCAAAAGCGAAGGTTTCGCTGCCATTGATACGGGGATGCTGGCCACGGGGGAACTGATATCCGAGGATTACGGCTGCATCGATGGGTACGCCGGCTACAGGAGAACGACGATGATCAGCCCGGAGGAGATGAACTTGCCGGGTGTGGACATATCATTGACCGGAGTCCGTATCACGGTCACCGTTTACTGGAATGGGCGGGAGGACCCCCGGGAGGAGAGGGCTATCGAACAGCAGGCACGGATGGCCCGTCGATGACCGCCCCGTGATACGGGGGCGGAATGAACCGCGGGAAAACGGGCCTCCGCACTTCACGATGGCGGGCGGTGGAGGGGGGCAACATGCTGCAAACACGACCTGCCAATCCCACCGCGCTTTTTTTGCTGATTGACCCTGCAGTAACCGCCGTCAATTGACATTATTTTTGGCCTGCAATATAATTACTGCAGGAAAAAAATGCCCGATATGTTACAAATAGGCAGAACATGCGTTGTTGAAAACTGCAGCAATATGTTTCATGCGGCGGTGGATCGATGACTGGATACAAAAAGAAAATGTGGCAACGTATTGTTGACGAACGGGCCCTGACCATGGTCGAGCTTCTCATTGCCATGGCCCTCACCGGATTGATTGCGGCAGGCGCCTACTCCCTGTATTTCATGGGTATCGTGAGTTGGGAAAGGGGTGTGGAGGCCAGGGAGAATCTGCAGAGCGTGCGCATGGCCTTGAGGGAGATAGAGCAGGACCTCCGCCATGCGGAATGGGTCTGGATCGGTGAAGGATGGGAAGAGGCCTGGCACCTGGAAGATTGTCTGCAGCCGGGTAGTGGCGATCAGGTTCATTACGGTTTCTACGGGGACCTCTACGCGGGTGAATACCGACCCCACTTTACCTTCTATACCGTACGGCTTTGGAACGACACCCTTTATCTGCACAAGAATGCCGTATTGACGGAGTTGAGGGATATCTACCCCATTTACAAAGCCCCTTTACCGTTGGCCGACAACATCATGGAGATCAGCTTCCGTTACGGTGACGAGAGGGAAAACAGGATTCTCATTTCTATCACCGCTGCCAGGGGTGGCGGCCGCACCGTTACGCTTACAGGCAATATCCTTAGACGAAACATGTTGCACTGACAATGGGGTCGGGGGCAAAGGGACGTGTGCATTTTGTGTAAAAAGAATCACGGAGAAAGAAAGGGAAGCCCGAACCTCGAAAATGGAGCGGTGCTGGCCCTGACCCTGATCATCGGGGCGGCGGCAGCACTTGTGGGATTGGCCCTGATGCAATATGCGCTTGCCGAAATGCGCACGGCACAGGAATTTGCCGCTGCCCAGGATCTATTCTACGTGGCAGAAGCGGGAATAGAGAACGGGATGGCCGTGCTGCAGGGGGATCCCCACCGCCGTGAACCGATCAGCGCGTATGCGGACCCGGCCCGTCCCGGACAGGGATCGTTCCAGGTTATCTTCCTGCGCCAGGACAGTAGCTACGACGGGTATTTACCACGTGGCTACAGTAGCCTTTCCCAGCTCACGGACGAACAGGTCCTGATCCGTTCCCGGGGGATCATCAAGAAAAAAAAACAGGAAAGGACTTTTGATCTGTGGGTGCTGGCGGAGAGGGAACCTCTTTACACCAAGGCCCTTTTTGCCCGGGACATGCTGCACCTCAAGGGGGTGTCCCCGGAGGAAGGGGGCGGCCCGGGAACGGCGGGAATTCATGGCAACGTGCACATTGACAGGCGGCTTCATCTGGAGCATGCCGATTGGACAGATGTGATATTGTTCAGAAAGGCATCGCCCACGCAGGCCGCCGGGCCTTCCCTGTCTTACAGTTCGGGCGTTACCATTCCTCGCAGGGTCAATTGGGACACGGGCGGGGGGGAGTTGCATGTCCATGTGGAAGCGGACGGGCCAGCACAGGGAAATATATTTCTGCCCGGCGGGGGCTCTGGAGGCGAGGGGGCGTACTACCGTGTTTACTCTCCCCCGACGTCGTACCGAAGGCACATTCCCGAGAGTGTCGGTTTTGGGCCGGTACCCCGCCTGGATTTCCCATGTGAAGATTTCAAAAAATCTTTTCTGGAAAAGATGGAGGCTTCTTCCGGCGGCGGAATGGATCCGATCATCGAGCGCCCGGGAGGGGAAGTCTGGAACAACGACAACATTCATTTCTACAACGGGAAGGTGACCCACGTAGACGGCGACCTGACCATTGAAAATACCATTGGCAGCGATGGCTGTCCCGTCAATCCACTTTCCTTCGATGGGGTTATCTTTGTCGATGGCCTGCTCACCCTTCGTCATTACCGTGCTGCCGGTATTCCCGAAGGCAGCGAGCAGCTTGTCGGGGGTATCATCCATGCCCGTGAGATAAGGTGCCTCCACGATGCGGAGATACCCCCCGATGCGGGGGACACATTTCTGGAGATAAGGGGCCTTTGCATTGCCGAGGATATTTTCAGCATGGCATCTGCCCCCCGGGGGGAGGGCGGGGCTGTCGATTACCGGAAGGTTCACGGGACGGTTGTGGCCGGGGAAATATTCTTGCAGGGTCCGCATACCGCCGTTTGCCAGGGGGATCTTCATGAACTGATCCCTGATTACAGATCCTGCCTTCCACCGGATCGATATGTTGTTCGCCAGTGGTTCAAGCCCTATCTGATGGAAGATTGAACCCGATGGCGTTGGCATTCACGGTATAGATTGTCGGGAAATCCCGGTTTCCGGCGTGAGGATGCCAGCAAGGCCGACTGCATTTCAGGGGTGATCGAAGGATGTTGCGTTGGAGTTCCCGTTTCGGGAAAAATTTTTCTCCCGTGGGCCTGGACCTGGGGACGGTGCAGATAAAATTGATCCAATTCCGCCTGGAGAGGGGACGCATCGCGGTTCATCGGCGGGGTGTTTTTCCCCTGAAGGAAGGTGTCATCGTTCATGGGCGGGTTGCCGACGGCGTTGCTCTCCGACATCAGTTGCGGCAGATCTTTGCGGAGATGAGATTGAAAAGAAGGGACTCATTTCTCTGTATCGGGAATGATACGGTCATTGTCCGTTCCTTCACCTTGCCGGCAATGCCCGCGGCGGAAATCCCCGCCGCGGTGCGCTGGGAGGCATTGAAATATCATCCAAACCCCGCGGCGATGACCACCGATTACATCGTGACGGGGAAAAAAAAGTTGGATGGTAAGCGCATCATCGAGACCAGGATCATTTCCGTGCCCCGGGAGATCGTGGATGGCTACCTCGGTGCGGTCAGGGATGCGGGTTTCAATCCTGTCGGCGTGGAGATCGAACCGCTGGCCCTCTGCCGGGCTGTTCGTTTCTTCAATGCCAACGGAAAGGGCAGGAAGTTGCTGCTTGATATTGGCGGAGAGAAGAGCATGCTGGTCATGATGGAGAACGGCTGCTATCTTTATTCACGGATATTGAAAATCGGGGCGCGGGATATGCATGCCCCCGTTACTGATTGCCGCAGCGCCACGGTGGAGAAAGTGGCGGAAGGGGGCATGCCCTATGGCGTTGGGGAAGAACCGCCCGGCAGCCTGGCGGCGCGGGTTTATCATGCCCTGGAGTATTATCATTACCGGATGCCGGAGAGGGACGATGGCAAGATCGGGGAGTTGTTGCTATTTGGCGGCGGTGCGGTCAGGGCCCGCGCTTCCTTTGTTGGTGATGAAAGGATACCTTCGCCGACCGTTTTCACCTTTCGCAAGGATGGCGGCCTGTTGCATGAATCCGGTTTCTCCGGCGGGGATGACCATCTGTTCGGCGTGGCCGGTGGCCTGGCTCTCAGGGGGTGGGTAGATGAAAAAGGATATTGATCTGGCAAAAGGAGTGTTGCCAGCGCCGACCGGATGGAAACGTTTTCTCCCGGTGGCAACTTCTTTGCTTCTGCTCCTGTTGCTCATGGTCGCTATATATCATTATCTCTCGTTGTACCGGGTGGAACTGGCGGAAAGGACGTCTGCTGCCGCGGCGGAGAATGAAAAGCTGTTTCAGAAGGCCGAGCCGCTGATCATGGCCGAGATGGAAATAGAAAAAAACATGGCGGAGCTAGCTTTCATTGAAGAATTGAACGGGAAGAAAACCGGCTGGAGCAAACTGTTTGAAGATATCCACGCTACGGCTTCCGGGATAACGGAAGTTGACCTGTTTACCGTGACCGAGGGGGAAAGAATGATCATCGAGGGGCGCGCTCCCTCCCTGGAGGCGGTGGCTGAATTGATAAATTTGCTACAGGAACAGTTGCCCTGCCTGCATGATCTTCGGCTTGAAAATGCGGGGCACGGGGCCGGGGGAGGCGGGGAACAGCGCCTGTTTATTTATCCGGATGAGGAAACTTCGGATGTATACAGGTTCAGATTGTCTTGCGAAATGGGTGAGGGGGGGGGCAGGGGGCGTTGATGCCGATTCTCCGGCCGGGCGGGAAAGTGGCCACCCTGGTTTTTATCGCGGGCACCGTGCTGATACTGATTGTCGGAGCATGGTTCTTCCGGCCGCTGGTCGTTGACCTGAAGGAACTTCTTGCCGAGGAGTCCTTGCTGGAAGAGCGGCGTCTTGAACTCGAGTGCCGCCTTCCGGATGCGGAGGAAATCGAAAGACGGCATGCCGAGAACAGCGAGAAACTGGCAAATCTTTCAGCCAGGATTGCGGATGAGGACAACCTTTCTGACCTTTTTTCCCGTTTTGACAGGACTCTCTCCTCTTCCGACATCACTGTTTCCCGGGTAAAAATTACTTTTTCGGAAGGTAAGGGCGCGGGAAGTTTTGACTCCTATGATGTTGAATTGTCTGCCACCGCGGCGTTGGAAATGACCTTGCTTGAGCTGCTGAAAGAGATCGAAGATTTTCCCTATCTGTCCCTTGTCCGGAATATATCTCTTCGGGGCGGCCAACCTCCGGATGGGGTTGAGAGGGGCGAGGGGGCTTTTTCGGATTCCCGTCCTCGCTTGCAGGTGCTCTTCTCCCTGGTTGCCTCGCTACCGGAACAATCATCCTCAACGGAGGCGGATGACGATGAACACGGGCCATGATCATTCCCCGCAGTTGCAGTGCGAAAATGACGGCGGTTTCACCCTGGTGGAACTTCTCATCGTGGTTTTCATCATCGGGCTGGTTGGCCTGATCGTTCTTCCCTCGCCCGGACAGTCACATGGGCAGCGGGAATTGGATCGGGCGGCGCGCCTTCTGGTTGCAGATATGACCATGGTTCAGCAGGCGGCTATCGCCCACGGAAAGACCTGCCGCATGGAATTTTCCACGGGGACGCAGAACCGATATACGATCTGCATACCGGGAGAAAATACAACAAAGAGGTTGCCGGAGGGGATCAAAATCTGCGCCAACAATTTCCCCATCACCGAACCGGGCGCCTACCGCCTGCTCTCTTTCAATCGACGGGGCGCTCCCAATCGTGCCGGGACCGTTGCCCTGGAAGATGAACGCGGCAGCTGTCTTTACATCATCGTTTTCCTCTCCACGGGGAGGATCCGCATTTCGGAAGATCCTCCCGAAAATTGGTAGAGGAAAAAGCATATCTTTCCAGAATAAATAAAATAAGGACCGGAACATTTTACCCATGGAGAGGTACATGAATATGATCATTGCCAACAGGGACATCATATTGACAGGTTTTATGGGAACGGGAAAGAGTGCGGTTGGAAAAAGCCTCGCCGATCTGATGGGTCGCACTTTTTTGGATACAGATACCGAGGTGGAACGTGTTGCCCGGAAAACGATAGCTGCCCTCTTTGCCGAGGACGGAGAAAATCATTTCCGCCGTCTGGAGACCAGGGCCATCGAGGAATTGGAGCGTTACCCGCGCGGCGAACTGGTCATTGCAACCGGCGGCGGGGCTATCCTGCTGGAAAGAAACCGCCGCCTTCTACAGGCGCGGGGGCCGGTTGTTCTCCTGCGTGCCACGCCGGAGGAGATATATCGGCGAATATACGGGGCGGGAGATGGACCGGAACGGCCGCTTCTTGATGTGGATGATCCCCGGGAGCGCATCGAGGAACTGCTGTCCCGGCGCGAGCCTCTGTACATGAACCTTGCCACCGTGACCATTTTGACCGATGGGAAGACGCCCGGGGAGTCTGCCCGGGAGATATGTGCAGCGCTGGAGATCGATTTCCCGGAATAACATAATTCATAGAAACAGGAGGGTGCACAGATTGAACAGGATCATGGTTTTGCACGGGCCCAACCTCAATCTGCTGGGTAGGCGCGAACCTGAAATCTACGGCCGCGTGACTCTGGAAGAGATAAACGCGTCGCTCAACAAGTTGGCGGCAGAGATAGGCGTGGTTCTTTCCATCCATCAGTCCAACCATGAGGGGGAATTGATCGATCTCATCCAGGGGGCGGCGACGGAGGCCAGGGGGATCCTTATCAACCCGGCAGCACTGAGCCATTACAGCATAGGGTTGCATGATGCACTGAAGGCGGTGGACCTTCCCGTGGTGGAGGTTCACCTTTCCAACATTTACGGGCGAGAATCTTTCCGCAGCAGATCGGTCGTCTCCCCGGCGGCCAATGGTGTGATCAGCGGCTTCGGAAAGGAGAGCTATCTCATGGGCCTGCGGGCCCTGAGTGCCCTGATTTGACCACGCGGGGATCTACCGGGCATTGTTCCGAGGGGGGAGAAAGATCAAAAAGCCCAACTACAAATTGCGTATAGAACGATTGAGAGAGCAAATGGCCCACCTGCAGCTTGACGCTTTCCTGATCTCATCCCCGGCCAACTGTTTTTATCTGAGCGGGTTTGAAGGTTCCAGGGGCTATCTGCTGATCAGTGCAGACAGTTCATTTCTGTTGACCGACTTCCGTTACCTCGAGCAGGCAGGAATCCAGGCGCCGCATATGGAGCTGGTCACCCTTGATAAACACTTCAGCGAGGTTGTAGCCGCGCTGATCGAGGACGAGGGGTGGAGCGACCTGGGGGTGGAGAGCGAGCGGATCACCTACAAGGAATACTGCTGGTTGAAAGAAAGAGTCAACGTTCCCCTCAAAGCGCAGCAACAGCTTGTTGAAGAACTTCGGGCGGTGAAGGATGAGGTCGAGATTGCTATCATCAGGGAGGCCGCACGCATAACGGACGAGGCTCTTGAAGAAATCGTTCCCCTGATCCGGCCGGGGATCAGGGAGAAGGATCTGGCCCTGGAGCTTGAATATGTCCTGAGGAAGAAGGGTGGGTCGGGCCCGGCCTTTGATTTCATCGTCGCCTCCGGTCGCCGCAGCGCATGGCCCCACGGGAGGGCCACGGACAAAAAGCTGGCGGCGGACGAACTTGTGACCATCGATTTTGGCGTCAAACTGAACGGCTATGCCTCCGACATGACACGAACGTTTTATCTGGGTACCCCCGGAAAGAAACATGAAGAGATCTGGAACCTGTTGCTGGAAGCGCAGCGGGCAGCGATGGAAGGTGTGAGGCAAGGGGTAACGGGGCAGGAGGTTGATCGGCTGGCGCGGGAGATGATCACCCGGGCCGGTTACGGCCAGTACTTTGGCCACGGGCTGGGGCACGGTGTGGGGCTGGAGCCGCACGAGCAGCCCACGTTATCCACAAAAGGGAAGGAGATACTGGCTCCCGGCATGGTCATAACCATAGAGCCGGGAATATATATTGGCGGTTGGGGAGGGGCCCGCATCGAGGATATGGTGCTGGTGACCGGGGAGGGAGCCGAGACCCTGACGCATAGTTCCCGCAATCTGACATTGCAGATATAATTGATGTGATTTTGTACAGAATAATTGAAGCAAGGAGTGAAGCTGACGATGATTTCCACCAATGATTTTCATACCGGCCTTTCCATCGATATCGATGGGGAGATCTATACCGTGATCGAATTTCAACATGTCAAGCCGGGGAAGGGGGCCGCGTTTGTACGCTCCAAGTTGAGAAATTTACGCACCGGGGCGACGACAGAGAAGACTTTTCGTGCTGGCGAGAAGGTAAGCAGGGCTCATCTGGAGCGCAAGGAAATGCAATTTCTCTACCGGGATGGCGATGACTATTATGTGATGGACACGGAGACATACGAACAGATCTCCATCAACGCGGAGCAGATCGGCGAGAAGACGATGTACATCAAGGAGAACGATAACATCTTCCTGGTCATTTACGGCGAGGAGGTCATCGAGGTGGAAGTGGCCACAACCGTGGAACTCAAGGTTGTCAAGACCGACCCGGGGGTCCGGGGTGACACCGCTTCCGGAGGAAGCAAGCCGGCCACGCTGGAGACAGGCCTGGTGGTGCAGGTGCCTTTTTTCATCAATGAGGGCGATATTTTAAGAATCGACACACGTACGGGTAATTATCTGGAGCGGGCCTGATTTCTGACGGGCTGCTTGCCAGTTTGTTACGTTTTTTTCCATCATATTGATTATCGTTACCGGTTCTGTTATCATACTTAAGACAGACGGTTGCCGGAAGGCAGAAGAAGTCTGCCGGGGTAAAGGATGCTGTCAGTATATGTAGTCATTTTGGTGAAATAATATAGTTGTGCTGTGCCTGTCGGGTGCCGATATCATTCCAAGATGGGAGGAAGGTCCAAATGCATGAAATAAAGACAAAGGTGGGTTACATCCGGGGTTTGATTGATGGTCTGGGGCTTGATGAGTCCAAAAAAGAGGGGCGCGTCATGGTTCATATCGCCGATGCCCTGGAACAGATCTCCGACAAATTGCTGGATCTGGAAGCGGGGTACGATGATCTGGTGGATTACCTGGAGGCTGTTGACGAAGACCTCATGGAACTGGAAGATGATTATTATGAAGAAGATGATGAATACACCGATGAGGTCCTGTCGGACGGGTTTCATTTCGAGTGCCCCAACTGCGGTGAGATGATTTTTGTCCATGACGATGTCCTCGATGAAGAAGATGATCTTGAAATATTATGCCCCAATTGCGGGGAAGTTGTTCTTATCAACGAGTGGGATGATGACTTTGATGAGGAGGAAAATGGGGAGATCACTTTTGATGAAGAAATAATCGATGAAAACGAATAAATGGAATCACTGACATCATGAAGTCAAGCATATTGCATGTTCCCATGACCGGAATCCCCCGTTTGCGGGGGATTCTGTTATCCTGATCTGCATGTGGCCCATGGCCCTTTGTTTTCGTTCAGCGGGCGGCTGCCGGCAAACTGGCGGGAATAATGGCGAAAAAAATCAGCCCATCGGGCTTCTTCCGCTGCCGGGAATGGAATTGGCCGCTGTCCTTTTCTTGTGGCGGGCATTATTTTGTATCTGCATCCGCGGGGGTGAAATGCACACCCGCTTCCTTCGTTTCAATTCTACATGATCCTTTCTTTTCTGCTTTCTTCCAAAGCATAAATGGCAGCTGGATAGAATATTTATGAAAAAAAGAGTGAGGCAGAAGATGTTCCGAAAAGTGGTTGCCGAGCAGCTTATTCCGCTGCTGTCACCTTCCTTGCGGGATCTCCTTGCCGGAGTGGAGCCGATCCTGTGGAACAGGGTTGAGGAAATCCGCCTGCGTGAGAGGCGGCCGCTGGCTTTGAACTGGAGCGGGGGGGAGGCCTTGCTGGAAAAGAGCGGCCGGGCAGTTTCCCCCGACGAAGCCGAAAAAGCTTACATTGTCAGCCGCAGCGACATGGAGAAGACGCTGCAGTTGATCAGCAAGTGTTCGCTATATGCTTTCGAGGAGGAGCTACGGCGGGGCTACCTGACCGTTCCGGGAGGCCACCGTATCGGGCTATGCGGACAGGCGGTGATGGAACGGGGACAGATCAAATTTCTTCACTATATAGGGAGCCTCAATTTCCGTATTGCCCGGCAGATCAGGGGGGTGGGTATGAAGGTGATCCCCTTTCTGATGGACAGGGTGCCTGCCGACTCCATGGCACGGGGAAGCGGGAAAAGTTACGGACAGGCGGGGGCGGATGGCAGGGCCGCGGTACATCATACATTGATCATCTCCCCTCCGCAAGGGGGGAAGACCACCTTGTTGCGCGATCTGGCCCGCTGTTTGAGCAGCGGCTTGCCGGAAAAAGGCCTGACGGGGTACAAGATCGGGCTGGTGGATGAACGTTCAGAAATTGCGGGATGTTACGAGGGGGTCCCTCAGATGGATGTGGGGGCCAGAACCGATGTCCTTGACAGCGCTCCGAAAGCCGAGGGAATGATGTTACTGCTGCGGTCCATGTCTCCGGAAATAATCATCACCGATGAAATCGGACGGGAAGAGGACGCGGAAGCAATCGAGGAAGTTATCAATGCCGGTATAACGGTGATTACCTCCGCCCATGCGGCTCATCCCGGGGAACTTTCAAGGCGGCCAAGCCTGCAGCGGATGCTCGGGCAGGGTGTTTTTCGCCGCATCGTGGTCCTGGGAAGAAGTTGTGGTGTGGGAACGGTGGAGAAAATCATTGATCCGGTTACGGACAGGGTGGTTTTCAGGCAATGAGCGGATGGATCTTCAAACTGTGTGGCGCGCTGTGCGTTGTGTCGGCATGCTACCTTTGGGGCGAATTCAAGGCGAGAAGCTTTACCGTGCACCTGCAACAGTTGCAACAATTTCGCCAGGCGTTCAATCTGCTCTCGGCCGAGATTTCATATACGGGCACGCCGCTGCCGGCCGCCTTCAAAAATATCAGTGCGCGGATCGGCGGGGCGGTGGGGAATATTTTCGAGGAGGCAGCAGAACGGATTCTTGCCGGGGGAGACGTCAGCGCCGGGGAAGCATGGCGGGAAGCTGTCAGTGATACTTTTCCCCGTCTGTCCATCAGTCAGGATGATCGGCGCATCATCGGGCAGCTGGGGGCTTCGCTGGGGATGGTGGACAGGGAGGGGCAGATCAAGCAGATCGGTTTGGTCCTCAGCCTCCTGGAAGATGCCTTGCAAGATGCACATGAAAAACGTCAGCGCAACGAGCGAATGTGGCGTTACCTGGGCCTGCTGGGTGGATTGATGCTGGTGATCATTTTTATTTAAGGTGGGAACGGGATCTCTTTCGAGGAGGGGAAACATGGGAGGAGTCAATATTGATCTGTTGTTCAGGATAGCGGGTATCGGGATTTTCATCTCCGTTTTGAACATTGTCCTGAAGCAGGCCGAGAAACAGGAACAGGCTCAGATGTTGACCCTGGTGGGAGTGGTCATCGTTTTGCTCATGGTTCTGCAACTGATCAACGAGCTTTTTCAGACGATGAAGACCATATTCAACCTTTTCTGAGAGTGTGAAAGATCATGGAAATAGTACAAGTAGTCGGGTTGGGCCTGCTGACCATGGTTCTGGTTGTCATCATCAGGGAATACCGGCCGGAAATAGCCATCCAGGTTGCCATAGCCGGAAGCCTGATCATTATCTTGCTCGTCATCATGCAGGTAGCTTCCATTGTCCAGGTTATCACCGATATTTCGGTGGGGGCGGGGATGAATCTCATCTATCTTCAGTCGCTGCTGCGGATCATAGGCATTGCCTTTATCGCCGAATTTGGCGCCCAGGTTTGCCGCGATGCCGGTGCCGCGAGCATCGCTTCCAAGATAGATTTTGCCGCCAAGGTGATCATTCTGGTTATCGCTATCCCCATCGTGCTGGCGGTAATTGAAAGTATCATGTTGCTGGTGCCCTAGGTTCCTGAAGCCGGCAAAGGGGACGGCAGCGGTGCGATGACCGGCGGAAACTATTTTTCTCAAGGAAAGGAGGTTTTGCCGGGTGCATCACGAGAGGGAAAACCGCTTGCGGTCATTCTTGCTGATCGGCTTCATGGTTCTCGTTATTGCGGCCCTGGTATTTTTCCCCTTGCGCACCCGGGCACAGGAGGAGATCGGCGGGGAAATGGAAGAACGCGCCGGGGTTGTCGACCTTGAATTCATGGGAGATTACTGGAGGGAGGTGGAACAGGAGGCAGGGGAATATTTTCCGGAAATCCACTGGTACGATGCTCTTGCATGGTTCAAACCCGGGGGCGGCGGGCCTGATCTGCGTGAGATCCCCGGCGGCCTGATGCGTTTTCTGTTCAAGGAGGTTTTGCTGAATGTCCAATTTTTGGGCAAACTGCTGGTTCTGGCTGTCGGCGCTGCTTTTCTCAAAAATCTTGAAACTGCCTTTGAGAGCAGAAACGTGGCCTGGGTAACCAGAGGGGTAATCCTGCTGGTGTTGATTGCACTGATCTTGCCCGGTTTCATGGCGGCGATGGAGCTGGCCAGAGATACGGTCAACAATATGGTTGATTTCATCCTCTCCCTGGTTCCGGTGCTGATTGTTCTGCTCTCCTCCCTGGGAAGTTTTTCGGCAGCGAAACTTTTCCAGCCGGCGGTGATATTCGGCGTCAACTTTTTCAGTGCGGCGATCAGAAATTTTGTCTTCCCGTTGATATTTTTCAGCACCGTTCTGGCACTGGTGCACACCATTTCGCCCCGGTTGAGGGTGGATGGGCTGGCCAAATTTTTTCGCGATATCTGTTCCTGGGCTCTGGGATTGATATTGGTTCTATTTATCACCCTTGTATGTGTGAAGGGGTTGACCGGTATGGTGGGCGATGCCGTCACGCTCAAAACGGCCAAATACCTTAGCAGCACGTTCATTCCGGTCATCGGCAAGGTCCTTTCCGATGCTGCCGAGACAGTGGTGGGGACAACGCTTCTTTTCAAGAACAGCGCTGCCCTGTCGGGCATCATCATCCTGATCATGCTGGCCCTGTTCCCTCTCCTGAAAATGTTTGTTCTTTTTTTTATTTATCGGATGGCGGCGGTAATGGTGCAGATCGTCGGGGAATCGAACCTGGGTGACTGTCTGAACGCCATGGGCGATGGCCTGATGCTCGTCATCGCCTCGCTGGCCGGGGCCACACTGGTTTTTTTCATCGCGGTTGTGGTCATCGTTGCCGCCGGCAATCTGAGCATCGTGATGAGATAAGCCGGGACATGACGGTGGCATGTGGGCGTGGCAAATCATCTTGCCGGGGCGGGCATTGTCCGGCGGGATGGAGTGAGGGCGGAATTCATGCTGGAAATAATGGGAGATCTGGTCAGAACGCTGGTCCTTATCGCCATGGTCGGCATCGTCCTTGACATGCTTGTTCCGGAGGACGATTATCGCCGTTACCTGAGAATGGTGATCGGCCTGCTCATCCTGCTCATGGTTATCAAGGCCATATCCGGGTTTCTCGGCCGGGATTTCAGCGATGTTTTTGCATCGGCGAAATGGAATGTAGCCGACAACGAGGTGGAAGCAGTGGCCGAGCAGGGGCAGCTTCTGCTGGAGGAGAACAGGCGGATAGCGGTGCGTGAATGTCAGAAGATGCTGTGCGATTACCTGAGAGAACAGGTTGCCGATTGGGAGGGCTGGGAATTGGCCGATCTGGAAATTGTCTTTGATCAAAATGCGGCGAAGGAAAGATGGCCCCACCGCCAGCCCCAGAACATTTTCGAACAGTTTGAAAATATCAGCCTGGTCAAGGTTTTTTTGACCGTGCCGGGCGCCGATGATGGACGGGTGGAAGATGTGAATGGCGGGATCAGGATCGAGGCGATACCGCCTGTCATTATCGGTGGAGGGCCAGAAGAAGACGTTGTTTCCGCGGAACCGGCCGACGACGATGCGGCCGTTGTCACACTGCAACCTTTGCAGAAACGCATCGCCGATTTGTTGCAAATCTCGCCGGCAAAGGTGGAGATCGTGACAACTGACCGGAACGACGGGTAGCTTTCGATCTGATTTTCGATCTTTGATCACGGAGAGGGGTGAACGCGATGAACATCGGTCAGCGGATCCGGGCAGCTTTTTTTATCGAGGGTGACGGGATGAAAAAGAAATTGAACAGAGGGCTGCTTATCCTTCTGGTCGTCGGTATCGGCATTTTACTTTTTGGTTCTTTCTTCAAATCTTCGCATGGAACCGGAAAAACTTCTTCGGAGAGCCGGACCCGCGAAGCGGCTGCTGTCCCGGGGCCGGGTGGGGTTGGGATCGAGCGGGAGATAGCCAATATTCTCAACAAAATAGAAGGGATCAGCCATGCTGCTGTCTTTCTGACCATGGAATCGGGGCCGGAGTTGGTCCTTGCAGATTATCGCGAAGGTTCCGAACGTGAGACCAGCGAAGAGGACAGCGATGGCGGATCGCGTGAAATCAGCGAAAAAAATTGGAAGGATGATTATGTTATCTTGCAAGAGGCGGGAGGTGGGGAGAGGCCGCTGGTGATACTTGAACGGAAGGAACAATATCGGGGGGCGCTGGTCGTGGCCCGGGGGGTGGAGGATACGCGCCTGAAGGCCCAGGTAACCGAGGCCATGAGCTCCTTGTTGGGGTTGCCGTCACATCGAATCGTGGTTCTACCGCATGATTGACCATTTCCGGATAGAAGGTTTTTGAATAATTCAGGCATGTGGGTGCATATCAATTAAGTGGCCGGGCCTGTCCCGTCCCGGAAAGGATCGTAACAAAACCATTACCCCAAGGAGTTGATAACCTTGAAAAAAGCCCTATGGATCGTCGCCCTGATAGTTCTGGCCGGAATCACCTATGTTGTGGTTTCCGGACTGCATCTGGAGATGAAAAACATTGAAGTTATCGGGGGCGAGCAGGAGAAAGAGGTTGAGAAGGAGGATATGGATCTGCTTTCAAAATTGGAGGAGAATGTTGATCCGGAGATCGATGATACCGCCGCCTTTTTTGCCGAATATCGCATGGAGCGGGGCAGGGTGCGGGCACAGGAAAAAGAGCTGCTGGAAGAATTGATCAACAATGTCAAGGCCAGTGAAAATTCACGTCGTGAGGCGGAAGAAAGATTGCTTGCCCTTGCGGAGCTGATGGAGAAGGAACTGCTGCTGGAAAACATGGTCAAGGCTCAGGGGTTTGATGATGCGCTCTTTTTTTACCGTGACGGCAGGGCTACGGTAATGGTCAGAAGCGAAGGAATGAGCGAAATAGAGACTGCTCTTGTTGTTGATGCTGCTTCCGGCGTGGTGGGTGTGGAGCCCGAAGCCGTGCAGGTGTTGATGAGGTACTGAGCAGGCCTGTCCCGGGATTCTTTGGTCGCCTCCGGCTTTCTCCCCATCCCTGTTGTTCCAGGCAAGCGGTTTTTTAGGAATTTTCTAGCCTTATGCCTGGTGGGAAAAGAAATGCCAAAACGCCAACGCTGTTGGTAAGCACAGCGCAGCGAGGAATCTCGGGTACTGGCAAGCACTACTCTTGATGATGGCGATGGTGGGTGGTGTCGTGCAGCACTGCCCCCAATAGCAAGGTAAGTGGTATTCACGTGGGCTTCATTGCCCGCAGGACAGCTCCCCGCCCCTTTGCTTTATCTCCCCGAGATAATTTCCACGGCGCTGAATTTGTCAGGGCAGACATCCATGCAGATCCCGCATCGGGTGCATAAATCAGTGTCTATTGCATGCGGTTCCTTTTTTTCGCCGCTGATTGCCCCCACCGGGCAAGCCCGCAGGCAGATCCCGCACCCCCGGCACTTTTCTTCATTGATATGGTAGGTGATCAGATCCTTGCAGACAAGTGCCGGGCATCGCTTCTCCCTGATATGCGCCTCATATTCATCACGAAAATATTTGATCGTGCTCAGTACGGGGTTGGAAGCCGTCTTGCCCAGACCGCAGATTGAAGTGCGGGTGATCGTTTCAGCCAGAAGTTCAAGAAGCTCGATATCCCCCTCTTTGCCCCTTCCGGCGCAGATGTCGGTCAGAATGCGGAGCATCTGTTTTGTGCCTTCCCGGCAGGGGACGCATTGCCCGCAGGATTCATATACCGTAAAACCCAAAAAGTAACGGGCCACATCAACCATACAACTGTCTTCATCAAGGACAACCATACCGCCGGAACCCATCATCGCCCCGGCATCCAGCAGGGAATCAAAGTCCACGGGAAGATCAAGCAGACGTTCGGGGAGACATCCACCCGAGGGGCCGCCGATCTGAACCGCTTTGAATTTCTTGCCATCAACGATTCCGCCGCCAATCTCGTAAATGATCTTCCGCAGGGCGATACCCATGGGCACTTCAACCAGTCCGCTACGCCTGATCTTGCCAGTCAGGGCAAAAACAGCCGTCCCCTTGCTGTTTTCTGAACCGATGCTGTTAAACCAGGCAGTACCATTCAGAAGGATACGGGGAACGAAAGCGAAGGTTTTGACATTGTTCAATAGCGTCGGCCGATCATGCAGGCCGACCTCGGTCGTGCGTGGACGCGGTAAGGGCTTGGGCATACCCCGCCCCCCCTCTATGGACATGACCAGCGCCGTCGATTCACCGCATACAAAAGCCCCGGCACCCTGGAATATCTTCAGATCAAAGTTGAAGCCGCTACCCAGGATATCATCCCCGAGCAAATTTCTTTCGCGGGCCTGCGATATTGCTTTCCGCAGACGGGAAACCGCCAACGGATATTCTGCGCGCACATATAAATATCCCGTATCAGCCCCGATTGTACAAGCAGCGATGGCCATCCCTTCCAGGACAGCATGAGGATCGCCCTCCAGTACAGATCTGTCCATGAATGCCCCCGGATCACCTTCATCGGCATTGCAGATCACATATTTGGGTCCTGCAAGCTTGAGGCAGGAATCCCATTTCCTGCCGACAGGAAAACCGGCGCCGCCGCGCCCTCTCAGCCCGGAAGCGGTGATCCTGGCAATGATATCTTCAGGTTTGCTTTCCAGGGCAATGGCCAGGGCATGGTATCCGTCCCCGGCAATGTATTCATCGATATCCTCGGGGTTGATATCGCCGCAATTTTTCAGGATCACCTTCTGCTGTTCAGCCTGTGCAGGATCATCATTGAAATCGGGAATGTCCCTGAAATCTCCTTCACCATCTATTTTCCCCAGAGCAAGATCGGGTCTTGGATTACCCCCTACCAGATAATCCTTGACCAGATCGTTTGCTTTCTCGGGGGTGACATGGCCATACCTTATACGCGGGCATCCCGGCCGGATGATATCAACCAGGACCTCGGAGTGGCAGAGGCCGGCACATCCCACTGGCCGGATATCAGCATCGATTCCCTGCTCGTCCAGCGTCTCCCTGAATGCTTCTATTACCTCCTGCGCTCCGGAAGCCAATCCGCATGTCGCCGTCCCCACCAGTATCTGCACCCTGTCATGGGCGTTCCTCTGCTTTATTTTTTCCAGGGACTTTGCCCTCACAGTTTCGTACTTTTGCAGCATGTATGGACGTCACCTCCTCAAGATATAACATCATTCATTATACCCCAAATCATGCGAATCAGACCAAAAAGAAACAATTTCTTTCCAACCCGGATGAAATAAAGTTGTAATGAAAATAATCGCAAGTGCTGATAGCATGGAAAAATCTCGTCAAATTTGACCTATATTCATGTATTCTTGCTTGAAGATTGAAATTTCGAGGCAATCCTGTCCAGGACACCATTCAAAAAAGCAACCGAGGCCTGTTCACCATATTTGTGCGTCAGTTCCAGGGCCTCGTCTATGGAAACGGATGCAGGGATATCGGAACGGTATATTATCTCGTAAACGGCCATGCGCAGCAGGCTGCGGTCCACCGAAGCAATACGTTCCAGTGTCCAGTTCACCAGGCAGGAAGTGATATGGGCATCGATCTCATTTTTATTTTTCAGGGTACCACTGAACAGGTCCCCGGCAAAGTCGATCTCCTCCGGGGACAGAAGCAATCCGTCCAGTGCATATTTCATGGCCGCGCCGGGTTGCGCCCGGCCCACATCAACCTGAAACAATGCCTTGAATGCAGCTTCTCGTGCCAATCTTCTGCTCAATCAACAGACCCCCAATCCATCGGCCCCTGTCAACCCGCCACCCCTGAAATCCCGGCACCTGCCGGCAGCAACCGGATGTCTTTCACGCAAACAACCTGAATCATCCACATTTTCATGGATTGCAGGGGATGTACCCGGTTGCATCGGAAAGGCGCCCATCAAGTTGACCGGGAAGGAGCCTTTTCTTTGACGATATTATCAACCGAGACCCGGACCTCCCTGATCATAATGCCGGTCATGCTCTCCACATACTCCTTGACCCTGTTCTGCAAGACAGACGAAATCTGGGGAATTTCCAGATCGGGCAGCACCTTGATGCGCAGATTGATGATCGTTCCCTGCTTCGTGTCATTCACCCCGGCTTCAATATCGCGGATGCCCTCTATGTCACGGGAGACCCGCAAAGCCATGTTTTCAATAGCACTGTAAGTGATACCAACCTCGCCGCTGGGGTTCTGCACCATGACGGCACGCCGATCCGTCTTTTCTTCCTCGGATCCCCGCGGTACCACCATACCGACGATAACCATGCCGCATAACAGCAGAAACAACCCCGATAAACCAGCCTCGTTCTGGCCGCCGAGGTAAGAAAAAGCTGACGCTGACAGATCAACAATACTTATATTCAGATACAAAGATACACAGAAAAAACCGGCGATGATAAGCAATATACCGATGATAGCAAGTAACAACCGCGACAACATTTTCATCATTTATTACCCCCTGCGCTGCTTAACTTTCCGGGTTCCTTTCCTCGGCAGCCGCTTTTTTTGACGGGAAAAGAATTCCCTGTACATGTACGTTTACTTTCAACACCTTCAGGCCGGTAAGCTTTTCGACCGCATTTTTAACATTGTCCTGCACTTCCCAGGCCACATCGGGAATGCGGGCCCCAAAATCAACGATGATCGAAATATTGATGACGGCTTCATCCTCACCCATCTCCACCTTGATCCCTTTGGCGAGGTTTTTCTTTCCCAGCGCTTCGGCAATACCCCCCACAATCCCGCTGCTCATCCCGGCTACCCCCGGCACCTCGATGGCCGTCATCCCCGCAATGACCGCAACCACCTCGTCAGCAATACGAATCGCACCTATATCGGGATATTTTCCGGTGTATTCACCATCTTCTTTGGCCGCCATCCATCCACTGCCTTTCTTTTAAAAATTTAGATACATTATAACAGAGCCCCCTGGCAAATACAATAAAAACCAGTTTTTGTGTATTTTTAAAACAGGATAAATTACATGGCGTAAAATAAAAAATACCACATGTCCTTCAGAGGGAGCGGCTGTTGTTTGCCGCGACCGAAGAATCCCCTCCTCGTACACACCTTACCACCTCCATAAACTGGTTCCTGCTTTTCCCCGTACCGATATGTTGGCGTCAGCGACGTAGAGTGAATGGTTGCCATAGCATAGCACAGCGCTTGTTTTTACCCGAGATTCCTCGCGGCGCTATTCCTTCACTCCGGTGTTGTCATTTCCACGTCATTTTCTCTATTGCTCTATGTTAGCGTTCTTGTTATAGATCGCTTGCTCGGAATGACAGGGGTGGGGAGGTCGCCGCAGGCGGCCGAATCCACCGGCCAATCCCGCCACTGCCGGAGAAAGAAAGAAGCACTACCTGTCATTCTGAGGGAGCGGCTGTTGTTTGCCGCGACCGAAGAATCCCCTCCTCGAACACCACTTACTATTGACACAAACTGGTTCCTGCTTTTCCCCGTACCGATATGTTGGCGTCAGCGAGGGGTGAATGGTTGCCATAGCCGGTGAAGGCGAGGAAGCGAAACGGGACTGCCGACGTGATGTGGACAGTGTATTACCTGTCAGATTCCACGCTGCGCTATTCTTACCAGCAAAAAGCATCATATCAGCCAATACCATTGCCGAACTCAACGTCTGCGTAGCACGAAACACCGCTTGCTCGGGATGACAGGGGGGGAGGTCGCCACAGGCGAATGAATCCCCCGGTCAATTCCACTACTGCCGGAGAAAGAAAGAAGCACTACCTGTCATTCTGAGGGAGCGGCTGTTGTTTGCCGCGACCGAAGAATCCCCTCCTCGTACACACCTTACCACCTCCATAAACTGGTTCCTGCTTTTCCCCGTACCGACATGTTGGCGTAAGCGACATAGAGTGAATGGTTGCCATAGCCGGTGAAGGCGAGGAAGCGAAACGGGACTGCCGACGTGATGTCGGCAGCCGGATACTTCACAGGACGTGAAGATTGGAGGTGTTCCCGTTGAGCCCGAGACTGAACCGTTCTTTATGCTATGGCCCATGAACGGCCCAGTCGCCGAGCCAACATATAAAAAAAGAAAAAGAAAACGTAGGCGGCCGAGGAAACCCTTGTTAATACCACTTACTTAGGGGGAGAAGCTATTTCCTGGGTTTTATCTTTTCGCATACCCACAAAAGAGAGCTTCAGTTCCTGAAGAATCCCCTCCTCAATTACCCCTCAATATTGACATAAGCTGGTTCCTGGTTTTAATCTTTTACCGTATCAAAAAAACAAAAGGGGGGAACAGGCGACCGAAGAATCCCCTGGTTGACCACACTTGTTCCCTGAACCGTTCTTTATGCTACACCGAAAGGGAACAGCTTTTTCTGGAAAATAGGATATGATAGCCATCGGTGCAGGGAACATCGTTGGCCAGCCGTATATGAAGTGTGTGATCGCGGACATGCCTGAAACGTATTGCCAATTCCGTGGTACAGTCAAAGGAAAGGTGTATCGATGAAAACTGACGCAGATCCGTTGCCGCAAACACCAGTACCGAATTCCGGCCGTCAATGCGGGCCTCCATTACAAAATCAAGCGGGGCACCCATCCCGTAGTTGACCAGGTCAAACTCGATGCAGCCCTCATGCTGCCGCAAATTGGTGGCTGCCAGCAGGTAACCCAGATGCAATTCCAGATAATCAAAGACCGAAATCAGTTCATCCTTCAGGGCATGGGGGAAATACGGAAAATTGTTATCTTCCAGTTGCGCGGCATTCAGCATGACCCCTTTCCACCTTTCAAGGTGATAGACATGACCATCTTCCCGGTAGTTGTGTTCGATACTCAGTGTCCTGAGCCCGTAGTTTACACACTGGCGCAAAAACAAGATGGGGTCAATATGGGGCACGGTTCGATCCGCCCCCCAGGGCATCTCCCCATCGGTCAAGGAAAATTTGCATTTGCGGATCAGAGCCTCATAATCGGGATGATGGAAGGGGATCATTCCCCACGGATGATCAATGCCCACCAGAAAATCATCATGGATGCTGCTTCTGCTTTCATGATGATCCGGCACCGCGGAGAGAAAGGAGGGGGTTCTCATCATCACCGTCATGGTGTCAGGAACCATCGCCAGCATAGCCTCGACCACTGTCCTTCTGTTGTGTCGATGCACGCTGGAGTGTCCCTCGCCCCAGAGACCGACCATGCCAAGCTGCATGGCATAGACGGTCCGATTTACAAGCGGTGCATTTTCCCGAAACCAGAGGCGGAGCTGCTCGGCATGGGCCACGATGCGCCGGGTGGTGGGGCCTTTTCTGATACGGGGGTCATATTCATAGGCAAAACGCATCAGCGCCCGTATGCCATGTTTCTGCAGAAGTGCGAGGTAATCAGTCAGCTGCTGCAAGGCTTCTCCTGCAAGGGGGCGGTTGTAATATTCATGCAGGTAGACGTAGAGCTGGTACAACCGTATGTTTTCCTTTTGATATCTGGCCATCGATTCTTTCAGATGCTCGATGCAGGATTTGTCGTTTCCGGGATATGCCTTCCGGCTGCCGAGGGTGATATAGATCTCCCCGCGGAACCCCCGATCAGGATTGTTTCTCAACTCATCCGGCAGGCAGAAAGGCACACTGTCATCTGCCTGTACCCGGTAAGCCGTGGGAGTGGGGGGATATTCGTGGATGCGGTAGCGGCCGAAGCGGGTCGTCCCTGCCACCAGGGCGGCCACCCTCTTTGCAGCCCCTGCCACCGAAGCCCGGGCCCGGGCAGTAATTTTCTTCAGATTCATTGCTACTCATCCTCCGCGGTGATGACAGCGGAAAAACCCTATCGGTAAAGGGCCATGAACCGTTCCATGTAATAGAGGAACGTGCTGTTGTAGTAGCCCGTGAAACTCAGGTCGGCGGCATGGCCCGCAAGGGGCATCAGCAGGACGGCGCATTTGCCGGCACCTGCATCCTCGTATCTGTCTTGAAAGGAATGGGATACTTCCGGTGGCACGAGTGTGTCATGGCTGCCCTGAAATATCAGGCAGGGTGGGCTGTCGGCACGCACCAGTGTTTTAACGTCCATCCATTCGCCGGACCCGCCGATTTCATGGAGCAGGTCGCAGTCGTTGCCGGGGTAAAAAGGTATGAACCCTTTTATGGTCAGTGCAGGGCTGAACAATTCCGGGTAATTCCCGCTGTCAGAACCCAGGGCCAGTGCTGTGGAGAGATGCCCCCCGGCGGAGCCGCCCGAGATGAAGACCGAATCGAGGTTGGCACCAAAATCAGCAGCGTGTTTTTCAAGATAGTGGGTGAAAATCCCCAGGTGCCGGACCATATCGTCGGCTGTAAACGGGCCCAGGACATGGTCGGGGGCGCGCATGATCCCTTCAACTGTATTCTGCAGGTAGCTGAGGCCATACTGTACATCGAAAACCACGTAACCTTGAGCGGCGAAATACTTGTTCATCTGCATCATATTGCGCATTCCCTTGCCCCCCGACTGCCAGCCACCGCCGTGAATCCTGATCAGGACGGAGTTGTTGCCGGGGAGTTCCCGGCTGTCCTCCGGAGGCATGTAGGCATCGAAATAAAGGGCGATGCCTTCATCATTATCCGAATTTCCCTCATGATACAGGATGTCTTTTTCAACCCTGTAGTTTCCGGAAGGGGTGCCAAGGAAATAAGAGGGCAAGGAGAAACGCGATTCCATGAAATGTGCCGTGGTGTCGGTATCGAGCCGTTCTTCCCAATCGTGTCCATATACGGCGCGGAATTCTTTTTCTGCCCCACTTATCGCCGAAGGCATGGATAGGGCCGGCAGGAGCATGATGACAAAGATGATGAGGCCGACAATCCCGGCGGTAGCAGATAAACCGTTCTGCCGATCGTCTCTACACAGCTTTTGCAGCAGGAGCGATATGTTGAGAAAAACAAAGGCCAGGAAGAGGGCAAACTGGGAGGCAACCAGTTCCAGTGCCTCATGGATGGGAAAGGTTGCAAGCATGATCAGGCACATGAACAGGCCAAAAGCAAGCACCAGGGCCAGTAGAGCCTTGACCACGGTGGAGAAGACACTGCGCCTGCCGGGCCTGCCCCTGAAAAGGGGATAACCCTTTCTTGCCGCCAGGTTGAGGCAGGAAAGAACCAGGCCCAGTAGTGGCAAGCTGAAGTAGCCAAGGTAGACCATCATGTAGAAAATGATGTTTTCGTCAAAGGCTTCGGAGTAGGAAGCGGAAAGCAGCAGGCTGCCAGCCAGCATGCTCAGCATCGCCAATGGTGCTGCTGTCAGGTAAGCTGTGGATAGTTTTCCCCTGGTCCCGCCGAAATTACCCGTAAGTGCGGTTTCCCTGCCGTTCAGGTAGGCCAGCAAAGAATTACCAAGCCAGGCCATTATCATCACGGCACCCATGATATCCCGGAAAAGGAGGCAGCCCCTTTCCAACAGGTAAAATATCCCCATCAGAATCATAGCCACATTCAGTGCCAACAACGCTACCGACCCCAGCTTTCCCCAGGGCCCAGCGGGCCTTCTGCCAGATTTAAGTTTACTCCTTATCGCCATCTTGATGCCCCCTCGGGAGTTTTTTGGAATTTCCCTTCATCATGGCTAATATACCATAAATGGCCACTGGACAGAATACCCCCGCCGGAGCAAACTGTTGCGACATCAGCATCGCATTCATCAAGCATAACGTTTCCCCATTGCCCGAGATTCCACGCTGCGCTATCCTTGCCAGCAAAAAGCGTCATTTCTGCCAACACCATTATCCGAACACAACGTCTGCGTAGTGCGAAACACCGCTTGCTCTGAATTTCCACGCGTTACCAGCACCACGATAAATGGAAATCATTTCTTCCGGGTGCATATTTATGCTGGAGTTCGTTTACTTCCATAGCAATGACAACGTAAAAACCCTCCTGCCCACGGGAGCAAAAAACGCCCTACCTGTCATTCTGAGGGAGCGGCGTTTTTTGCCGCGACCGAAGAATCCCCTCCTCGTACACGTCTTACTATCGCCATAAACTAAACGCACTACCTGTCAGATTCCACGCTGCGCTATCCTTGCCAGCAAAAAACATCATTTCTGCCAACACCATTATCCGAACACAACGTCTGCGTAGTGCGAAACACCGCTTGTTCTGAATTTCCACGCGTTACTCGCACCACGATAAACGGAAATTGTTTCTTCCGGGTGCAAATTTATGCTGGAGTTCATTTACTTCCATAGCAATGACAACGTAAAAGCATTCCCAAGCTTACCGAGGAAAAGCGCACTACCTGTCAGATTCCACGCTGCACTATCCTTGCCAGCAAAAAACATCATTTCTGGCAACACCATTATCCGAACACAACGTCTGCGTAGTGCAAAACACCGCTTGCTCTGAATTTCCACGCGTTACTCGCACCACGATAAACGGAAATTATTTCTTCCGGGTGCAAATTTATGCTGGAGTTCATTTACTTCCATAGCAATGACAACGTAAAAGCATTCCCAAGCTTACCGAGTAAAAGCGCACTACCTGTCATTCTGAGGGAGCGGCGTTTTTTGCCGCGACCGAAGAATCCCCTCCTCGAACACCACTTAGCATTGCTATAAACTGGTTCCCAATTTTATCTTTTCCCCGTACCCTCGAAAAAAGGAATTGCAGGCAACGGAAGGATCCCCCGGTCATACCCACTTATCTGACGTCGGGGGAAATTCATGCGGAATGACAATGGCGGTTGATTTTACGCTGCACCAATGCCCGCAAATAGAGCCGGATCATCTTCTGCCAAAGGCAACCAGGAAGTACCCCTTTGCGTCGACTGAAGCCCGGCGTATCGCGAGCCGGAAATGAAAAAGGGGACGGGCGGACCCGTCCCCTTCTTTCATATAATCATTTTGAACAATGATGTTTAGCATCAAAAATTAAATCATCACTTTCGTCTGCAATCAAACAATAGGGAGAATCGTAGAAAAAGTGTTCTACGGGAAAACTGTCTATTAATTTTACTATGCGTTGTAAAATAAGTATTGCGTCTTGAACTGTTATTTCACCGTTTTCGTCTACATCAGCGATTTCTATTTCAATTTCTGTAAATTCAAGAATACCCACAATGTTTCTTAACAACTTTATGGCATCGTTTACGTTAATTATTCCGTCTCCTGTAAGGTCACCATATGGAAGATATTTAACTTGTACATTGTTGCCCATTAATTGCTTGATCAACAGCATGGTTTCACTATCCTCGCTTAGGTCAAGATCGTTGAATCTTACGTCAATACCCTTGCAGAGGAGTTCAGAAAGGGCTGCGATACTACTGATCTGGTTGTTGTTTAACCATAACCATTGCAAGTCGGCCAGTTCGGAAAGGGGCAAAATGTTGCCAATTTGGTTGCCTCCGAGCTTAAGCCAGTGCAAGTTGTTCATATTGGACAGAACCGAGATGTCACTGATTAAATTATTTTCGAGGAAAATAATCCTCAAACTGTTGAGGGCTGAAAAATCATTTATATCCTGGATCAGGTTGTTGGCCAGATCAAGATGGTATAGGCTAGTTAGCCCGGAAAGATGCGAGACATCCTCGATCTGGTTGCCGCTCAGGTCAAGATACTCCAGGCTTTTCATGCTGGATAGCTTTGAAATATTATTTATCTGGTTGTTACCAAGGTCGAGTGTCCTCAAATTATTGAGTTTGGAAAGCTCCGAGATATTGCTGATTTGGTTGTTATCTAGATAAAGGCACCGCAAATTGTCGTTCAGGTTGGAAAGAGGCGGGATGTTTTCGATCTGGTTGTCGCCTAGGTAAATGTATTCCAAATTGTTCGATTTGGGGAAAGGTGGAATATTACTGATCTGGTTGCTACTCAGGTCAAGTTCCCATAATTCTGTTAGTTTGGAAAGTGCCGAAACAAAATCCTTGATATCGCTGATCTGGTTGCTGTTCAGATAAAGATAATGCAATTTTATTAGTTTTGAAAGAGGGGAAATATCAGTGATCTGGTTATCGCTCAGATAAAGTTGCTGCAAATTTGTCAGTTTTGAAAGGGGGGAGATATCACTGATCTGGTTGCTACATAGATCAAGCCATACCAGGTTGGTTGCATGTTCAAGGCCGGTCAAGTCGGCAATTCCACAAGAATACAAATATAAATAATTTAACAACTTCATATCCGATTCTCTAATATCACCGGTTTGTTTATCCAGATTATTCCGGATCGCGGCCTCCAGGTTCGCATCAGGTATGCTTACCACATCATCAGAAGCAAAGGATGTGTTGCCGATACCGGAGAGAACCATGAACATGATGAAAAGTAAACACCACGAGAAAACCTTCTTGCCTTTCATGATTATTTTTAATTCCTCCCTTTGAACCAAAATTTTAAATTCCTGTAAATGGACCGGGCCTATTTGAATGGTAAAGTAAAATTAGATTGCTATTATCAATTTCAGTTTGAATCAACTGCCGACTTTCACAGCAAATTCACCTCCCGCAAATTGGATATTTGGCACTAAATACAAATATTGCTATGATGACCCTGCACTTACATATATTTACATACCGGTCACCATTTTTCCTGCATATTAAATAATAATAACGAGGAAGGCCTATTTTTAGCGGAATATACCGGTTCCTGTTTTTATAATTTTTTGTACCTAGCAAAGGAATATACTACTGTCATTCCGAGCGAGTGGCTGCATTTGCCGCGACGAGGAATCATGATCACTCACTTTCTCTTTCAAATCGTTGTCGCAATGACCACAACCTATCTCCTGTCGCAAAAGCAAAACGATGCGACATCAGCATCGCATTCGTCAAACATAACGTTTCCCCATTGCCCGAGATTCCACGCTGCGCTATCCTTGCCAGCAAAAAGCGTCATTTCTGCCAACACCATTATCCGAACACAACGTCTGCGTAGTGCGAAACACCGCTTGCTCTGAATTTCCACGCGTTACCCGCACCACGATAAACGGAAATTATTTCTTCCGGGTGCATATTTTTGCTGGAGTTCATTTACTTCCATAGCAATGACAACGTAAAAGAATTCCCAAGCTTACCGAGTAAAAGCGCATTACCTGTCATTCTGAGGGAGCGGCGTTTTTTGCCGCGACCGAAGAATCCCTTTCTCGAACGCCACTCAGCATCGCTATAAACTGGTTCCCAATTTTATTTTTTCCCCGTACCCTCGAAAAAAGGAATTGCAGGCAATCGAAGGATCCCCCGGTCATACCCACTTATCTGACGCCGGGGGAAATTCATGCGGAATGACAATGGCGGTTGATTTTACCCTGCACCAATGCCCGCAAATAGAGCCGGATCATCTTCTGCCAAAGGCAACCAGGAACTACCCCTTTGCGTCGACTGAAGCCTGGCGTATCGCGAGCCGGAAATGAAAAAGGGGACGGGCGGACCCGTCCCCTGTACCGGTGTTAACATGGAGGTGGCGTAACATACAACTTTTTTGTCTCCGCCGGGAACCCATCTATCAAATTTACAATAAAACGCAGAATGAGGATGGCATCCTCGATGTCAACCTCGCCGTCTCCATTGACGTCGGCGGCGATTTGCTGGTTCGGTGTCAACTCCGCAAGACCCACACTGCTTCTCAAAACCAGGATGGCATCGTCAACAGCAACTCTTCCGTCTACCGAAAGGTCGCCGAAAAGATATATGACTGTTACGCCCATGTTAATAAACTTTTTGATCAAAGACATCGTTTCATTGCCCGGGGCAAGGTCAAGATTATTCAGTCTTATATCAAGCCATCCCAGGTTTGTCAGTCCGGAAAGTGGCAAGATATCCTTGATCAGGTTGTTGCCCAGGTCGAGCAGCCACAATCTATTCAATTCGGAAAGTGCCGATATGTCCTCGATCAGGTTTTTGCTCAAATCCAGATACCACAGCTCAGTCAATCCAGAGAATAGAGAGATATTGCAGGATTGCCCGTTGGAATCAGTACCCCGTATTTGGGCCAGCTCAGCTTGTTCAGAAAGTAGAGAGATATTGCTGATCATGTTGTTGCTCAGATCCAGATACCACAATTCGGTCAATTCAGAAAGAGGCGAGATTTCCTCGATCCGGTTGCTACCAAGGTCGAGAATCCATAATTCAGTCAGTTCGGAAAGAGGTGATAAATTCTCGATCAGGTTGTTGTTCAGCGTAAGGTGATGCAAATCTGTCAGGCCGGAAAGAGCCCCGATATCATCGATCTGGTTGTCGCTTAGATAAAGTTCTAACAAGGTGTCCAGTTCGGCAAGCTCCGAGACATCTTCGATCTGGTTGTTGTTCAGACCAAGATACAGCAGGTTGTTCAGATCGCCGATTGCCGAAATGAGATCCCCGATATCACTGATCTGATTGCCGTCCAGATAAAGCCCCGCCAAATTGTACAGTTCGGAAAGCCCCGAGAAATCTTCGATCTGGTTGTTGTTCAGGTGAAGCCATCCCAAACTGCTTATGCCGGAAAGATCCGAGATATCACTGATCTGATTGCTGTCTAGACAAAGCCACCACAATTCGGGCAGTTCGAGTTCCTTGATGTCACCGATTTGGTTGTTGCTCAGGTCCAGTTGCGTCAATCCGTCCATGCCGGAAAGATTCGAGATATCGCTGATCCGGTTGCTGCTCAGGTCAAGATAGCCCAGGTCAGTCATGCCGGAAAGATCCGGGATTTCACCGATCTGGTTGTCTCTCAGTTCAAGATACCAAAGGGTAATCAGGCCGGAAAGGGGCGAGATATCCTCGATTTTGTTGCCACTTAGATCAAGAGAACGCAGCCTGACCATACCGGAAAAATCCGGTATATCGGTGATCTGATTGCCGTCCAGATTGAGCTGTCTCAAATTGATCAGGCCGGAAAGTTCCGCAATTTCACTGATCATGTTGTTACCTATTTGCAGATTTTCCAGGCTTTGCAGACTGGAAAGCCCGGAGACATCACTGATCTGGTTATCCGCCAGGTAAAGATTTTCCAATTTGTCAGTCAGTTCGGAAAGAGGGGAGACATCGCTGATCTGGTTGTCACTCAGGTCAAGATAGTACAGGGCGGTCATGCCGGAAAGGTTCGGGATAACACTGATCCGGTTGCTGTACAGTACAAGCCGTTTCAGGTTTGTCAGTTCAGAAAGAGGTGAGAAATCCTCGACCTGGTTATTGCCCAGATAAAGTTGCTTTAAATTGTTCAAGTCGGAAAGAGGTGAGGGATCGCTGATCCGGTTGCCGTACATGGTAAGTTCCTCCAGGTCGGCCAGCCCCTGTAGCGCGGAGATATCATCAATTTTGTTGTGGCTCAGGTTAAGCTCTTTCAGGTTGGTCGCATATTCAAGGCCGCTCAGGTCAACAATATTACAACTGGTAGCCCTTAATTCAGTCAGCGACTCCATGTCCGTTTCTGTGATCTCGTCGTCATCAGATATTCCCAGTTCACTCCGGATCGCGGCCTCCAGGCTCGCATCAGGTATGTTTACCACATCATCGGAAGCAAAGGATATGTTGCCGAGCCCGGAAAGTACCATAAACATGACAAAAAGCAGACACCATGAGAATACTTTCTTGCCTTTCTTGATCATTTTTGAACTCCTCCCTTATGGATCAAATTTTATAAAACTTGCAAACAGCCCGCGTTTGTTGGGTAATGGATTGAACCAGGATTGTTATTGGGGGTTTGCATTGAATCCACTTCCGATTTTGGCGAAATATTCACCTCCAGTGCATTATTGTAAAAAAAATTTTAGATTAAAATTGGTGTTTGTTTTGTTCCTTCTATAATTACATGTTGAACCCCATTTTTCCTGCAAATAAAATAATAATAATTCCTATAAAATTCCTTCTCAAACTCCTCTTGTTCCCTGAACAGGGTGGAGTGGTATGACAGGGGGATTCCCCGCTTGCCTGATCTTTTTTTCGAGGGGACGGGAGAAAGATTGAACCAGGAATTGGTTTATGCCGAAAGCAAGGTGTGTACGAGGAGGGGATTCTTCGGCCGCCCTGAAGGGCAGGGCATCACCTGTACGACAGGTGTACAATTCTTCCTCTTTGCCAGTAGGGTGCTGGATCCGCGAAGGGGGAAAACGCTGTTTCATGAAAGGGCAAACTCCTTTCATGAAAAACAATGCCAACGAAGCAGTGCCGGCCTCGATCGTCAGGCATGGCACAGCGAAGAATTCCGGGCGCAAGGAAAGCGTTATGCATACCGATGGCGGAGGCGATATCGCACCGCTTTGAAGCAAGCGATGTATAGCATGAACCGTGAAGGGTTTTTCCGCCGTCAGTGGACCAAAAATCCAGGTGTTCGCATTCTGTTGACAAAAAAGAGGCCGTATTATATCGTGAATTTGGGCGCTGCTCCGGCCATGCCGCCGGGCACACTTTGCAATCAAAACGGGGCAAGAGACGGGGTTTGTTGCAGATGAAAACATTTGCAGTTATCGGTTACGGGCAGAGGGGGTTGGTTTACGCCAGGAATGCCGGTTCACGGGCCAGGCTTGTAGCGGTCTGTGATCCAAACAGGGAGCGGCTCAATGTGGCCAGGCAGGAGCATCGCCTGCCCGGGAAGGCACTGTTTTCAAGCGAGGATGATTTTTTTGCCCGGGGAAAACTGGCCGACTATCTTTTTATCTGCACGCAGGACAGGATGCATCATCGCATGGTCATGAAAGCCCTGGATCTGGGATATGATATACTCCTCGAGAAACCGATTGCCACCACCTTGCAGGATTGCATCGATATCGAAAGACGAACCCTTGAACTGAACAGGAAAGTGGTCGTCTGCCATGTGTTGAGGTATTCCGCATTTTACCTGATGTTGAAGAAAATACTGGACAAAAATCCGATCGGCAGGATCATATCCATCGAACAGGTCGAGAATGTGGGGTTCTGGCACCAGGCACACAGTTTTGTCCGCGGGAACTGGGGCAACGAGGAAAGGTCCAATCCCATGATCCTTTCCAAGTGCTGCCATGACCTTGATCTTCTGCAATGGCTGGCGGCTTCTGCATGCACGAAGATCTGGTCGGTCGGGGAACTCAACTATTTCAAGGAGGAGAATGCCCCGGAAGGTTCCACGGAAAGATGCCTCGATGGCTGCGTTCTGGTGGATACCTGCCCTTACAGCGCCAAGAAAATCTACCTGGACAGCTTCCGGCGGATTGTAAGCCCGCGGAAGAAATATTTCTGGCCCTACTCGGTGTTGCCCGAGGATGGGATTGCCACTCTCCCCAAGCTGGAAGCGGCGCTGAAAAATGGCCCCTATGGCCGTTGTGTCTTCAGGACAGACAACGATGTGGTCGATCATCAGGTGACGCAGATGAAGTTTGCCAACGGTGTGCATGCGACCCTTACCATGAGTGCCTTTTCACGCGACCTGGAAAGAAAAATCAATATCAGGGGCGTCGGGGGCCAGATAGAGGGCCGCCTGGAAGACAACAAGATCTACCTGAAGGTTTACGATTACCGCCGCCCGATAAGGAAGATCCGGGCCAGGGCCCTTTTCGGTGCACACGGCGGCGGTGACAGCGGGATAATTGACAGCCTTTTGAATGATGATCTGAAGACGGATATCAGCAGTTCCATCATGAGCCATGTCATGGCTTTTGCCGCCGAACATTCGCGGAAGAGTGACGGTACAGTCGTCTATATCGATGACTTTGTGAGAGAAAACACCTGATCGGCACGGATATCTTCAACGGTAGGCTCTGTTTCTTCGCACTTCAAAATGCTGGTCTTTGCGGTACCACAGTCTGACGTCGCGGGCTTTCTTTATCTTGCTCCGGGGCATGGAGATATGATCCCGGGCATAATTGACACCCTGTTTTTCCATGATCAGCTTGTGTTTTTTCAACCTTTGCAGAAAATCGGCAAAGTTCTTTTTTTCCCGGGGAGTCCAGCAGATTTCGGCCAGAACCTGCATACGGGGGAAGAGGTTCAGGTCAAGTTTCTCCCGGCCATCGATCCATTCGGTCCAGAGCGGCGCTTCCATGCCCAGGATTCTTTTTTCGCTCTCCGGCATTATACCCTGATGCACCGGCTCGAAATTGTAGGTGGTGGGCAGCGGATTCTGCGCATAGGGCATATCAAAATAGAAAGCATGGTGGCGACTTATGATCAGGTTGCCGCCTTCATTGACATAATTCTCTGCATGTTTATCCCTTCTGAGTGTCCAGTACTGCCCGATGACGGAACGGTCCAGCAGGGGGGTGTTCAAAATTTCGTTCCAGCCGATCATGCGACGCCCTTTTTCACGCAAATGGGCGGCAACACGGTTGTTGAAATGGCTCTGCAATTCTTCTTCATTTTTCAGCCCCTTCTCCCTGATTACTTTCTGGCAATGGGGGCATTTTTTCCATTCAGCCTTGGGCGCCTCGTCGCCGCCAATATGGAAATAGGGGAAAGGAAACAGGGTCACGAGTTCGTCAATCACGTCGAATATAAAACGGTAGGTGCTTTCCTTGCCCGCACAGGCACAGCGGTTCCAGTCCCTGAGCCCCAGCTTCAGCAGCGGAATCTTGCCCCCGAAGTAGAAAGGGACTTCACGTTCCAGTTCGCGGCAGCCCAGATATTTGTAGGCGGCCATGGCCGCCGCAAAATGGGCGGGCATATTTATTTCCGGGTAGACGGAAATATTCCTTTCCGCGGCGTATTGCACGATTTCCTTTATATCTTCCTGCGTGTAGAATCCGCCGTATTCTTCCCAGATAACGTCCTTTTCAAGGTTGGCTCTCTGCCAGCCATGGATATGGGTTCCCTTTCGCACGGAGCCGATCTCCGTCAGCAGCGGATATTTCTTGATCTCGATGCGCCAGCCCTGATCATCGGTCAGATGCCAATGAAAAACATTCAACTTGTTCATCAGCATCCAATCGAGGATCCTCTTGACCTCGTCTTTCCCGAAGAAATGCCGACTTTCATCGAGCATCAGCCCCCGCCACTTGAAACGCGGCCGGTCCTTGATGCTGCAGCCATGAAGAAGGATATCTTCGTCCTTTTTCAATAGATCGAAACCGGCCAGCTGCCGCATGGTTTGGATCGCATAGAGGCATCCGGCAGCTGTGGAGGCCTCGACGGTAATCGTTTTTGCGGTTATCTCCAACTCGTATTCCTCATCAGCGAGGCGGCTGTTCTCGAGGAAGCAGATTCCTGCCGTCTTTTCCGTGCCTTCCGGCAAGGTATAACCCTTCAGATCATGTATGTAGCGGGTGAAAAATTTTACGGCCCCTGCAAATTTTGCATGGCAGAAGATCGATTTGCGGTCATCGATCAGAAACTTCTCATCCTTTTTGATGGCCTCCGCCGGTTCGGGGATAATATCGATTGTCATCAGCCCTTTCATGCATTGGTTTGGGGGCCCGGTGCCGATTTTCCGGATGCACCCCGGTGTATGGTTCTTGATTCATTTTATCGGGATCGGCCATTTTATGCAAATTGGCCGCTGTCATTTCCTGAAAGGGAAGGAAGTCTCCGCGGCGGAAACAGAGGGGGGCAGGAAGGGTGTGCGCATCGACGGTAGCGGGAAATTGGTGCCATGGAACGGGTAAGCCAACCTTGACCGGACAGATGCCGGAAGGATAGAATAAAAAAAGAGCCGCTTTGAATGAAATTGCGGCAGTTTGAAATACAGGAAGGAACAGTGACGTGGACGCCATAACCGTGCGTGGTCTATCCAAATACTACGGGCCGGTGTGCGGTATTTCCGAACTCGAATTTTCCGTTGAGGAAGGGGAGATTTTTGGCTTTATCGGACCCAACGGTGCCGGGAAAACTACCACCATCCGGACCATTCTTGGACTGATCCGTCCCACGGCCGGCAAGGTGATGATCTTCGGCACGCCGATACCTGCCGGAGGGGGTGCACTCTACCGGCGGGTGGGATACCTGCCCGGCGAGGTGGCTTATTACCCGGAGATGACCGGGCAGGAGTTGATCGACTACGCCGCCGCTTTCCATGAAGGGGTGGATCGAAGCTGGGTGAGGGAGCTCATCGAACGATTGCAGTTTGACCCCTCGCGCCGCATCCGCACTTATTCAACGGGAAATCGTAAAAAACTGGGGATGATCCAGGCATTGCTGCAGAAGCCTGACCTGGCCATCTTTGACGAGCCCACCAGCGGAATCGATCCGCTGATAAAACAGGAATTTTTCCGGCTTCTCTCCGAATTGAATCGCGGGGGGATGACCGTTTTTTTCTCCACACATGTCCTGGAAGAGATAGAACGTATCTGCGACCGTGTCGGGATCATCAGGGACGGCCGGCTTCTCCGGGTTGACTCCCTCGATAAACTTCCCGGGCGGGAAATGAAAATCGTGACGCTGCGCCTGGCGGAGGGGGGCTTGCCGGATCGGTTGCCTCCTCGATGGGGAAGGCCCGTGCCCCTGGAAGGCCGCCCCGGTTTCTACCGACTGAATATACAGGCCCCGGCCACGGAAATAATTCATGAACTTTCCAGGCTGGATCTTGAATATATCAATATCACCGATCCGGGTATCGAGGATCTGTTCATGGCTATCTACGGAGCTGAACAAAAAGGAGCAAGGTAAAGGTGTCTATCAATGTCATCCGCAAAGAGCTACGGCTCGGCCGACGTTTTTTTCTGATCTGGGGCGGGGTCATCATCTTCATCCTGGCTCTTTACATGCCTTTCTTCCCCTACATGCAAAGCCCCGATTACAGCAAGATTTTCGAGGGCCTCCCGGAGGAGTTCCTGGAAGCTTTCAATATACGCAACATCGTCTTTCAGGATATAAACTATTACTATGCCACCCTGATCATGCAATATTTGCTGATGCTTTCCGCAATCTTTTCAGCAACGATGGCAGGCAGGTTGATCAGCCGCGAGTCCGACCTCAACACGGCCGAATTTCTTTTTACACGGCCTCTCACCAGGATCAACATCATGGCCTCCAAGGTGGCCGTATTCATGATGGTGAACGTGCTTCTCTGGATCCTTCTTTATGCCCTGGCTGTAGCACTGGGGCATGCGACGGATCCGGGGGAGATCGATCTCAAAGGCCAATTCTTCGTGCATCTGTCGGGCTTCGTGGCAATACTGGCTGTGGGTGGCATTGCTTTTGCTGCCGCCCCGTTTATCAACACGGTTCAGGGGAGCACCTCGCTCGGTATCGGCCTGGGACTGGGATTCTTTCTGATCGATGCCATGAGCAAATTGACGGAGAAACTCTCCTTCCTGAAATATTTCAATATCTATTTCTATGCCTCTTTTGAAGACGCCGTGATCGGCGAACTCTACTTGAGCGGGTTGCTGCTCCTTCTGTTCGTTTTCATTCTGGGAACCGCCCTTGGTTTTTTCTTTTTGCATCGCAAGGAATTCACCGGGTGATTGCTGCCACTGCCGAAGAAAGAAGAAGCAAAACTGTCATTCTGAGGGAGCCCCTGTTTCTTGGGGCGACCGAAGAATCCCCTACTCGATTACACTTTGCCACCGACACAAACTGGTTCCTGCTTTTCCCCGTACGGATATGTTGGCGTAAACGACATAGAGTGAATGGCTGCCATAGCCGGTGAAGGCGAGGAAGCGAAACGGGACTGCCGACGTGATGTGGACAGTGTATTACCTGTCCATTCAGAGGTCGCCGCAGGCGGCCGAAGAATCCCCTGGTTGACCACACTCATTCCCTGAA
>FZPS01000175.1_pt99 | contig 92517 bp, 82 predicted proteins | sample 1817821 | NCBI WGS metagenome assembly FZPS01 (sample SAMEA104158645, study PRJEB21678) | metagenome | place: Germany | collected 2015-04-21
GGCCAAACAGGGCGATACCCACAATCAACACAAGAACGGATACCTTTTTTTGCGTTCTCACACGACCACCTCGAAGATAGTGGAGGGGGGCATCTGCCCCCTCCGAGTTAGAAAAGCTTAGAAGTCTTCCAGAATCTCCACCACTGTTTGAGCCAAGTTATCTAAGGTTCCTTGGACTGGCGCACCTTCGTTGAAGATGAGTGCCAGAGCATGACGCCACTCAGTGGCAATGGAGTCATAAGCCGGATGCAAGTTACGAGGGTTAATCCAGCCAGACATGGAGACGATGTCAGCCATGGCCGGTTTACGCTCGAGGTACTCGGCGTATTCTGGCATTTCCATTACACTTTGACGAGTTGGGAAATATCCGGTAGCATCTGCCCAGTAGAGGTTAATCTCAGGGCTGGCCATAAACATCATGAACTGCCAAGCTGCATTTTTCTGCCTCTGGGTGGCAACGGCAGGGATCAGGATGGTTGCGCCGCCAACTTCACTTAGGAAGCTAACGCCATCTTCGCCCCCTGGTAACCAGGCCATACCGACTTCAAAGTCACTGTTCTCTACATAGGTGTCATACAAAGAGCTGGTATGGAACACGCTGAATGCGCCGCCATCCCAGAAGAGCTGCCTCATATTGGGAGAAGCTCCAGTTCCGTAAGCATAGTACGCATAACCCTTGTCAATCCACTCTTTCATTTTGGTGGTGACATAGACGGATGCTTCGCCGTTTAGGTCTGTGCTGAAACCATCTTCCAGGATGACCTCAACGCCGTTGTTCAAGAACAGGGTCTCATAGTACCAATAGTCCCATCCGCCAAAGACAGTACCATAACGAGCGGTTGTTCCGTCTTCGTTGAACACAGTAGCCTTTTCCAGGAAAGCCTCAAACTGGTCGAATGTCTTGGGCATTTCAATTCCCTCGGCATCGGCTATGTCCTTGTTGTAGTACATCACTTGGGTGGAGATGAGGTAAGGCAATACAATCTGTTTGCCGTCATAGCTGGTGGCAGCGATCAGGCCTTCACCAAAGTCGGCAATATCAAAGTCATATGCTTCGATATAGGGGTCCAGAACTTCTGTGATTCCTGCTGCGCCATAGCTCGGTGGATAGGATGTGTTGGCCGTGGCCAATGCAGGTACTTCACCGGAAGCAACTGCAGCAATGAGCTGAGTGTTGATCTCAGTATAGCTGCCGATATAGACAGGCTCAACTGTAATCAAAGGATGCTGTTCGTTAAAGCGTTCAACCATGTAGTTCAGATGCTCATGCCATTGATCTTCGTGGGCATGCCACCATTGAATGGTGATGGGCTCAGTGACGTCATAGCGGGACGCGGCTGCGCCAACGCCAACCACAGACAACATCATAAGCACGACCAAAGCCAAACTAATTCGTTTTTTCATGGTAAAATGTTCCCTCCTGCTGTTTGTTATGGTAATACTCTTAGCTACAAGCATATCACTTGCTCAACCGAAACGAACGTCTGAGCCATCAACCACCTCCCTCAACATGGGGGCCGCACACGACTCCCTAAGTACTAGTTCCATAGGTAGCGTTTGCCCTAATGGTCCTTGGGCTGTACCGTCAAGCTCGCTCAGCAAGATCCGTGCCGCTGCCTTGCCGATTTCGTAGGTAGGACAGTTTACTGTGGATATGGCCGGTTCAAGGTTGGCCGAAATGCCGATATTATCAAAACCCATGATGGAGAGATCTTGTCCTACAATGCGCCCCGCTAGCCTGGCCGCTCTGAGCAGATCGGCCGCTGCCAGATCATTGAGGCAAATCACAGCCGTCATCTCAGGGGATCTCTGCAGAAACTCCACCAACTCCGTAATCACTTGTGTCTCGTGTTCCTTGGAGCGATCCTCCAAGTAAACGTAGCGGTGATCTTCCAGATCCGTTAACAGCATGGCCCGTTTAACCACCAATCCATGATCGCTCATGGCGTCTCTGTAGCCTTGAATCCGGTCATGCAGGGAAGCCATGAAACCGGGCGCCTTCGTCACCAGACCGATATTTCTATGTCCCAGCTTGATGAGGTGGGATGTGGCATCATATCCGCCTTGATAGTTGTTGGCTTCCACGTAGTGGGACTGTACATAGGGATAGTGTCTAGTCATCACAAAGGGAATACCATGGTTTTGCAGTTCAAAGAGCCTCGTGTTGTAAAAGTCTGACGCCGTGGCGTGAATGATCACACCGGGATAGCCTTGATCGATAATCCTCTTGATGTACTCCCCTTCGGTTTTCTGGCTATTGTTTGTAGACAGGACCGATACACTGTACCCGTGGTTAAACAGCACCTCTTGGGCACCCATCACAATGCGCCCTGTAAAGCTGGTGGTCAAATAGGGAACGATGATCTGAATATTGCCGCCGCCATTGACCATCCTGGCTTTTTTATCTGCAACGAAGGTGCCTCGGCCGTGAAAACGATCGATCAGGCCCGCGTTTTCCAGAGACACCAAGGCATGACGAATTGTTGCACGACTTACACCATAGCGTGCGGCCAACTCCAGTTCTGTACCAAGTTTGTCCCCGGATTTCAGATTCGAGCGAATAATATCCGCCTGAATCTTGTGGGCCACTTCTTCGTACAGGCAAACTCCAGTTTTGCTTCCCTGAATCCGTTCATCCATCGCCTTTCTCCCACTTGTCTTCACATTTTTGCGCTTCTCTTTAAATTTACAATACCATTCGGGCAAAGGTCTGTCAAGCACAAAAGGACTGACCTTTAGGTACCGCTGCTGGGAGCCAGCGCCCGACTGGGCCGGCGGCTAGATGTCCCGATATGCGCTCCCCAAGCGGGTAAGAGCAGTTTGTTTTCCACGAAAAAAGCAGCAAAGCCCTGAGCGGACTTTGCTGCCTGAAGTCAGACATTCCTTACCGTTTGATGTTGTAAAACGCTTTGGGCCCAGGATATTGGGCTGTGAAATCCAACTCTTCTTCGATGCGAAGTAGCTGGTTATATTTGGCCACCCGATCGGTTCTGCTGGGGGCACCAGTCTTGATCTGCCCGGCATTGGTAGCCACAACCAGATCTGCAATGGTCGTGTCTTCGCTTTCACCGGAGCGATGTGATACCACAGCTGTATAACCGGCCCGCTTCGCCATTTCGATGGCGTTGAGCGTTTCAGTCAAGGTGCCAATCTGGTTCACCTTAATCAGAATCGAGTTGGCGATATTCCGCTCAATCCCGGTCACAAGACGTTCTGTGTTGGTTACAAACAGATCGTCGCCTACTAATTGTACCTTATCACCGATGGCCTCGGTGAGTTTTTTCCAGCCGTCCCACTCATCCTCACTGAGGGCATCCTCAATGGAAATAATGGGGTACTTCTCCACCAAGTCGGCGTAATAGGCGATCATCTCATCGGTATCCAATGCCTTGCCCTCGCCTGCTAGATGGTATTTGCCATCCTTAAACAGCTCCGTCGCTGCCACATCCAGGGCGATAACAGCATCAACGCCCGGTTTGTAACCGGCCTTCTCAATGGCCTCCAAAATCACCTGAATAGCCTCTTCGTTGGACTGAAGATTGGGGGCAAAACCTCCCTCGTCGCCAACAGCTGTGTTGAGGCCCTTGCCCTTCAAAACAGCTTTAAGGCTGTGGAAGACCTCTGCACCCATGCGCAAAGCTTCTTTGAAGTTCTGGGCACCAATGGGCATAACCATGAACTCTTGAATGTCTACATTGTTGTCAGCATGGGCTCCACCATTCAGGATGTTCATCATGGGAACCGGGAGCTGGGTCGGGGCAACCCCGCCGATGTAACGATACAGAGGCAGCCCCAGGTAGTTGGCAGCCGCATGGGCGCAGGCTAAAGAAACGCCTAAGATGGCATTGGCCCCGAGCTTGCCCTTGTTGGGAGTTCCATCGAGATCGATCATAATCTGGTCCAGAGCAACTTGTTCCAGAACGTTCAGGCCAACGAGCTCAGGGGCAATCATGTCCTCCACGTTCTCTACAGCCTTTTGAACGCCCTTGCCCAAATAGCGGCCCTTATCACCGTCACGGAGTTCTACTGCTTCAAATGCACCTGTGGAAGCACCAGAGGGAACAATGGCACGACCTGTAGTGCCGTCAACCAAAAACACTTCCACTTCTACCGTGGGGTTACCCCGGGAGTCAAGAACCTCCCTGGCGAGAATATCATCAATAATCATTTATCTTCCTCCTTTACGATTAAGCTTTCACCCGTCATTTCAGCTGGCTGAGGAATATTCATCAAGTCCAGGAGCGACGGGGCTAAATCCGCCAGAATCCCGGATCTTAGACCATAGTTCGCCGGAGCATTAAAGAGCCAAATGGGAACCAAATTGGTTGTATGGGCTGTATGAGCCTGTGCAGACGTGGCGTCCACCATTTGCTCGGCGTTACCATGATCTGCGGTAATAATGGCCATTCCGCCTTGACCTTTGATCGCCTCCAACACTTTACCTAGGCCTGTATCCACCGCTTCTACCGCAGCCACCGCCGCCTCAAAAACTCCGGTGTGGCCCACCATATCGCAATTGGCGTAGTTGAGTACAATCAGGTCAAAACGTCCCTTGTTCACCTCATCCACCACCCGCTCCGTAACCTTCGGCGCACTCATCTCAGGTTGGAGGTCATAGGTGGGAACAGTGGGAGAAGGAACCAGAATGCGCTCTTCCCCTGGGTTTGGTTCTTCAATGCCTCCATTGAAAAAGAAGGTCACATGGGCGTACTTTTCGGTTTCTGCGATCCGCAGCTGTGTCTTTCCGAGACTGGCCAGGTAGGCCCCTAGGGTATTTCTCAAATCCTGGGGCTCATAGGCAAAGGGGACGTGCAGCTCGGCATCGTACTGGGTCATGGTGGCATAGGCAATATCCAGCTTCCGGCCCCGATCAAAGCCATCGAAATCGTCATTGACCAAGGCCCAGCTCATCTCCCGAGCTCGATCGGCCCTGAAGTTGAAGAAGAGCACACTGTCGCCGTCTTGGATGGGCCCAACCGGCCTGCCATCTTTGGCGATCACCGTGGGGATTACGAACTCGTCAGTTTCTCCCTGACTGTAGGCCTCTTTGATGGCGGCAGCACTGTCACTGGCCATCCGTCCCTGCCCCAGGAGGGCATTGTATCCCTTCTGCACCCGCTCCCAGCGCCTATCTCGATCCATAGCGTAGTACCGGCCCGAAATCGACGCGATTTGACCCACTCCGATTTGCGCCAGTTCCGCCTCTAGATCAGCTAAATACTGATGGGCACTGCTGGGAGGCACATCGCGACCGTCGAGAAAAGCATGGATGTACACCTCGGACACCCCGCGCTCTTTCGCCAGGCGTACCAGGGCGTAAAGATGTTCCGAATGGCTATGCACGCCGCCAGGTGAAACCAGACCCATCAAGTGGAAAGCTCCCCCCGTTTCTTTGGCATGCAGCACGCTTGCCACCAGCACTTCATTTTGGAAAAAGTCTCCGTCTTCGATGGACTTGGAGATACGCACCACATCTTGATAGACAATGCGGCCCGCACCAATGTTCAGGTGACCTACATTGGAGTCACCCATCTGACCGTCCATCAGCCCCACACTTCGGCCCGATGCGGAAAGATAGCTTCTGGGTGCATGCGAATCGAGCCAATCCACCGTAGGTGTCCGGGCTGCTTTGATGGCATTACCCTCTGTTTCATCACTGAGGCCGAAGCCGTCAAGGATGATTAATGCGGTTGGTTTCTTCATCGATTTCACCTCGCATGGGTCTAGTACCGAATAATGCCAACAAAATCCTCAACCTTGAGGCTGGCTCCTCCTACGAGCGCTCCATCGATTTCGGTCTGCTCCATAAATTCGGCTATGTTACTCGGTTTCACACTGCCTCCGTACTGAATTCGGACTTGCTCGGCCAGCTCAGGACCGTACAGTTCGGCCAAGGTCTGGCGAATGGATGTGATCACCTGATTGGCGTCCTTGCCGTCGGATGTCTCACCTGTGCCAATGGCCCAAATGGGTTCGTAGGCAATCACCACATGGGCAATCTGCTTCGCGCTTACGCCAGCCAATCCCTGTGTGGTTTGGGCCACCACAACGTCGGTCGTCTGCTCCGCTTTGCGTTGGGCCAAAGTCTCGCCCACGCACAGAATGGGTTTTAAGCCGGTCTCTAGGGCTTTCAACACCTTCTTGTTGATCAGTTCATCACTTTCCTGGAAGATTTCACGACGTTCAGAATGACCAAGAATGACGTATTCACAGCCAACATCTTCCAGCATGGCTGGGGAGATTTCGCCTGTGAAGGCACCTTGATCAGCATAGTACATATTCTGAGCACCTAGTTTCACTTTTTTCAGCCCCAAGGCACTCAAAGCCGATAGACTGGTAAAGGGTGCACAAATCACAACCTCCACAGGGCTGTCCGCAACCTGCTCATCAAGCTTGCGGGCTACTTCCACCGCTTCTCCGACCGTCTTGTGCATCTTCCAGTTTCCTGCAATAATAGGGGTTCGCATCTTCTCACCTCTGCTTACTTATCATTAAGTGCGGCAACACCTGGCAAAACCTTGCCCTCTAAAAACTCCAGCGATGCGCCGCCACCTGTGGAGACGTGGGTCATTTGGTTGGCCAGACCCATTTGTTCAACGGCCGCGGCTGAGTCTCCGCCGCCGATGATTGTGATGGCATCCGAGTCGGCCAAAGCTTGGGCTACGCCGCGGGTACCTGCCGAGAAGGCTTCAAACTCAAAGACACCCATGGGTCCGTTCCACACCACTGTGCCTGCCTTTTTCACCACATCGGCAAAACGCTTGGTGGTATTGGGTCCTATGTCCAGTCCTTCCCAGTCCGCCGGAATCGCTGTAACATCCACAACTTTGTGTTCGGTCTCGGCGCTATACTCCTTGCCCACCACAACATCGGAAGGGAGCAGAAATTCGATCCCTTTTTCTTTCGCTTTAGCCATGATCTGGCGGCAGAAATCTAAGCGCTCCTCATCCAACAGGGAATTACCAATCTCGTATCCCTGGGCTTTGAAGAAGGAATACGCCATTCCTCCCCCGATGATCAAACTGTCTACCTGATCCAAGAGGGATTCAATCACAGCAATTTTATCCTTGACCTTTGCACCGCCCAAAATGGCTACAAAGGGACGTTTCGGCTCCTGGAGAGCCCCGCCCAAAAACTCCAGCTCTTTCTCCATAAGAAAGCCCGAGACGGCAGGCAGATACTCTGCTACCCCCGCGGTGGAGGCATGGGCCCGGTGGGCTGTGCCGAAGGCGTCGTTGACGTAAACATCTCCCAGTTCGGCCAGCTGCTTGGCGAATGCAGGATCATTCTTTTCCTCCTCTGCATAGAAGCGTACATTTTCCAGCAGAAGAACTTCACCCGGTTTCAAGGCGTCTACCGCCTGGACCACTTCAGGTCCAATGCAGTCATCCACCTTGTGCACATCCTGGCCTAAGAGCTCGCCCAGACGCTGAGCCACGGGATCCAGACGGAAAGCATCGTTGGGCTTGCCTTTCGGGCGTCCTAGGTGCGACATGAGGATCACCTTTCCGCCTTGTTTGACCAAGTGCTGAATGCTAGGGAGTGCCGCCCGAATTCTCTTATCGTCTGTGATGGCACCCTCTTGCATGGGCACATTGAAGTCAACACGCATCAAGACGCGTTGGCCTTGAACATTGATATCTGCAATGGTTTTCTTTGCCATAATAACCCTCCTCACAGAGGATCCCCCCAAGAGGGGGGATCCCAAAGGTACTTATTTCTTGGATTCCATGAAGCGAATAAGGTCGACAACTCGCATGGAGTAACCCCACTCGTTGTCATACCAAGCAACAACCTTGAGCATATTGTCGCCCATAACCTTGGTGAGGGCTGCATCGACGATGGAAGAATTGTCATTGCCCTTGTAGTCGCAAGAAACCAGGGGTGCCTCTTCATAGCCTAAGATACCCTTGAGAGGTCCTTCAGCAGCTTTCTTGAATTCAGCATTGACGGCTTCAGCGGTGACAGGCTTCTCTGTTTCCACAACCAGGTCAACTACGCTCACTGTGGAGACAGGCACGCGCATGGCAAAGCCATCGAGTTTGCCCTTGAGTTCGGGGAGAACCAAACCTACAGCAGCGGCCGCACCGGTCGTGGTGGGAACAATATTCTCCGCAGCAGCTCTGGCCCTGCGCAGATCCTTATGGGGAAGGTCCAAAATCCTCTGATCCGTTGTGTAAGCATGCACTGTGGTCATGAGACCCTTCTTGATGCCAAAGTTGTCATTGACGACCTTGGCAAAAGGTGCCAGGCAGTTGGTGGTGCAGGAAGCATTGGACAAAACATGATGCTTTGCGGGGTCATATACGTCCTCGTTTACGCCCATGACAATGGTAACATCCTCATCTTTAGCAGGGGCGGAGATGATAACTTTCTTAGCACCTGCATCGATGTGCCACTGCGCCTGATCCCGCTTGCGGAAAATTCCTGTGGCTTCCACCACGTATTCTACACCAAGCTCACCCCAGGGGATATTCTTGGGATCGCGCTCTGCATACACCTTGACCTTCTTGCCGTTCACGACGATGTTATCGCCGTCAACAGCCACGTCTGCGTCCAAGGTACCGTGGTTCGTATCATATTTCAGGAGATGGGCAAGTGTTTTGGCGTCTGTTAAGTCATTGACTGCCACCACTTCAATATTCGGGTCTCCCATAGCTCCTCGATACACCAAACGTCCAATCCGACCAAACCCGTTGATACCAACCTTGATGGTCACAACAAACTCCTCCTTTTTAAGTTATTTCTTTTAGACTCATCAACCTCCGGGCTACCCCCTCATCGGTGATGCAGACATCACAATATCCTCGAGACAATACTGCCATTACGGCCCAAGCCTTGCTGTGTCCACCTCCTACCGTCACCACTAAAGGAATTCTCTCTAAATCCTCTAAACGCAAACCCACCGATGTGGTGTTGCGCACTATATTGCCATGGGCATCAAAGTAACATCCAAAGGCCTCTCCCACCGCCCCGTCGGCGATCAGTTCCATCAGCGAGGCGTCATCAAATCCCCGCCTTCTGGCCATCTCTTCCGCCGTTCCGATACCGTGAACCAAGATATCTGCTCTGCGTCCCAGGGCGATGACCTCACGGATACGGGGCTCACTAAGAATCTGCTCTAGATAGCAGGGCAGGACATCCTCTGGAGCGTGGAGCTGACGATAACTGCCCCCGATATTGTCAGCCAAAGTCACCGCTATGGAGTTGGCATGAATCTTGGCATCCTCTCCGAGTCCACCGCGAATGGGAACAACTGTGACGTTCTTAGGAACATCTTGCCCTGAAAAGCATTCTGCCACTTTGGCCAGTGTTGTACCGCCAGAGACCGCCAGCACATGCCCCTCCCGAAGTACTCCCTTCAGATAGCGGGCTGCAGCCAAAGCCAGGTCCCTTTTCCCAGAGGGATTACTGTCTAGATCCCCGGGAACAACAATCATCTTTCCCACGCCTAGGGCCTTCTCCAGCCGACGCTCCACATATTCGATATCATGGAACTCCCGGACGACATTCTGCAGCAATGTGAGCACCTGCTCGCCCTGTGCCGTCAGTTCAACACCGACGGAACTTGTGACAATCAAACCTTGCTCCCGCAAAATCTCCAGTTCAGTGCGGGTAACCCGCTCCGAACTTCCTAACAAGGCCGCAAGGAACCTGCGCCCGATGGGGGCCTCATTCCGCACAATCTTCAACAAACTGTAACGGCGTTCTACTACTTCATCCAGTTCGGGAACAAGTTTTCGCAGGGCAACAAGGTCATCCACTATCGGTCACCTCTCCCTCGGGACATTATATGACCCGCCGGGGTATATTGTGTCCCACCTCAACGATAAATATTCTTCTTTCTGCCAGCGTTCCCTCCTACCCTTTGTTAATACTTGGGATCCAATTTGTCAAGTTGTCGCGCTTTTTCCCGGATTTGTCGCAAGCGGTAGTTGATGCCGGACTTGCTCATTTTTGGCACCATCAGTGCCCCGATCTCCTGGAGTGAAGCGTAGGGATTTTCCAAACGAATCCTGGCCACCTCTCGCAGCTTGGGAGGGAGTTCTTCCAGGCCGATCACGGCATCGATCAGCTGAATGTCCTCAATCTGCTCCATGGCCGCTTTGACCGTCTTGTCCACATTGGCCGTCTCGCAGTTCACCAGACGGTTCACCTGGTTACGCATGTCCTTCATTACCCGAACATTTTCGAAACGAAGCAGGGCGGCATGGGCTCCCATCAGGTTCAGCAGATTCACAATCCCACCGCCATCCTTCATATACACTAGCAGAGAACCCTTCCTTTGGGTCAGACCCGCCTCCAGGCCCAAAGAGCTTAGGGTTTCCAGAACCCTTTCCGCCAGGCGGGCCTGTTCGGTGGAGATTTCCAGATGGTATGTTCGCTCGGGATTGGTGATGGAACCGCTGCTGAGAAAGGCTCCCCGCAGGTACGCCCGTCTACAGCACTTTTTCCGCGGTATGCGGAGTTCACCGAGGACACCTTGATCCTTGAAGTCTTGATAGACTTGTCCGGCAGGACCGCGCCCTAAGACCCTCACCGTACAGATCTGGGCCCGTCGAGAGCGCGACTTGACCACCAAGACTTGCGTGGGCAGATCGGGATAGAGCCCCTTCAATAGGAGGAGAATTTTCCGCGCCACTAAGGGTGAGGTGTTGTTGAAATCCAGGAACTGATTATGGGCACCGAGCAAAAAGCCCTGAAAATCATAGAAAGCACTCAGCTCAGCCACCCGGCAGCACCGAGCACTGGGAATCACCCTAGATAGTTCGTGACGAACCTCGTCGGAAAAAGCCACATCAATCCCCCCTTCCCAAAACCCAAACCCGAACACGCCATTTTTGGATCTCCGCTTTGATAATCACCGGGGCATCGGTATTGTTCTTGAATTTGAAGTCCGTATAAGGCCAGGCTACAGTAGCATCCAGTCCATGCTTAATATAGCTGGGAGCAATGGAATGAATGCGGCGTTCCACAATCTCCAGATCCGCTTGGCGAACCGCATTGTATAAGGTAGTGGAGGACTGGCAAATGCCTCCCCCGACGCCAGGAACCACCGTCTCACCCAAAATGATGGGAGCATTCCGATAACCCCTCTCCACCGTCCGTTCTCCAACAACCTCGTTGAAGGAGAACACCTCACCGGGATAGACGATGCTGTTGGTGATGGCTTCCAGGGAAAGTCGAATGTTCTGAACCCGATCAGGACTCCCCATCAGGGGCGTGGAGAAGTCCCCCAAAAGGTGGGTTAATCCCACAAGGTGCTCTGTACGCCAAAAGGGGACAACCTCAATGGGCTCAAGGGCCAAGCGGGTCTTGGCCGATGCTTTGAGCACCTTCTCCACGATGCTGTCCACATCGAAATAGAGGCCGTTTTCATGGGGAACCACTTCGCCAGTGACCTTATGCACAGTGGCATTGACCGGAGGGCGCCTCATCGAGCGGGCCATCTGCTCCACGATCACCCTTACTTCGCCCTCGTAATAGTGTTCCATGGCTCGATCTTCTAAGTACACCCCGGAACGCACACCAAAGAACCTGCGGTGAATGGTACGGTACACCGTGGGAAGACCGAAACCCAATGTGGAAATCAGTACAAGCATAGCTGTGATTTTTCGCATACCCGCTCTTCCTCCCCTACCAAGTCTATTCAAGGAGGGTAGGAAATAAAACAGGCAAAGACAGCAGAGCCGAGCCAAGCAGCGCTTTTAGACTGCCCGTTCGCCATTCTTGTGTTTTCCGTGGATCGCAGCAAGGTGCATAATCTCAGCGGCCAGTTTCTGGCTGTCATGGCGCACCAGATCCATTTGATCCAAGAGATCGCTTTGGTGCACCTGGATACCCCGTTTGACAATCCCTGTTACATCGGCTTGCACAGGATGGGCACCCTCTAAAGCGTATTTTCTGGTCTGGGCCGCGGAGATCCTAGCCCGGTTGACCACAACATAATCTAGAACATTTTCTTCGTCGAGATGTGCCAAGAGATGATCCACATGGTCGCTGGCTGTGTAGTGATCTGTTTCACCAGGCTGGGTCATGACATTGCAGACATAAATCCGCAGGGCGGACGTGTTCGCCAAAGCCTCGGCAAAACCAGGGATAATCAGATTGGGAATGATGCTCGTATAAAGACTTCCGGGACCAATCACCACCACATCGGCCTGGTATATGGCTTCAATGGCCTCAGGAAGTGCCCTGGAACTTGCGGGTTCAAGGAAGACATGCTTGATTCGTTTATCCCTCTGGGGGATGCAGCTCTCGCCCATCATAATCGAGCCGTCTTCATAGATGGCTCCTAGACGGACCGACTCCAAGGTGGAAGGGAGAACCTTACCGCGCACCGCCAAAACCTTGCTAAAGGCACGAATTGATTCTTCGAAGTCTCCTGTAATGTCCGTCATGGCAGCGATAAACAGATTGCCGAAACTATGCCCTGCCAACCCTTCGCCCCAGTTAAACCGATATTGAAATAAGTCTTCCATCAGTGGTTCGGTATCGGCCAAAGCAACAAGAGTGTTGCGAATATCCCCTGGGGGAAGGATGCCCAGATCGTGACGGATGCGCCCGGAACTGCCTCCATCATCGGCTACTGTCACAATAGCCGTAATATTGGAGGAATAGTCCTTCAGGCCTCGCAGCATGGTAGATAGTCCCGTTCCTCCGCCAATGGTCACAATGTGCAGGCCCTTTTGGAGATTACGGTACTTATATACATGCTCCACCAGATTGGGTACATCAGCGGGACGAATGGCCCCGACCACAGAGCGAATGACATTGCGGATGGAAAGCGCGATGCAAAACCCACCGACGGCCAAGAGTCCTGCCCCCACCACCATGGAGTAGGACTCCCAACGTTCCACCCAGGTCAGGATGCTCTCCTCATAAAGTGATAAGACAGGGGCATTTAACAGCACGATCAAACCGGTGGCAATGGTGAAAACCCCCAAGATGAGGAGGCCGACCCACCGCTTTACTCGCATACCGGGATAAAGCCACTTCATTCTTTTCACTCTTCCCAACTCCCCTTTGGCCGAGATCTACAATCTGCCGGCGGCCGCTTGATCCACAACAAATGTGACAAAGGGATGCAGCTGGAGGACCGATGCGGGCACGTGCGGGGTAACAGGTCCTCGCAGTGCGGCATGGACGGCGTCAGCTTTGTTTGCGCCGCTGGCCATGAGGACAATGGCCTTGGCCTGCATGATACTTTTGATACCCATGGAGAGAGCCTGGGTGGGAACATCCTGAGGAGTTGCGAAGAAACGGGCATTGTCCTGAATTGTGCTCTCGGTTAAATCTACCACTTGCGTTTGGGAACCGAAGGCTGTTCCCGGTTCATTGAAACCGATATGACCATTGGACCCAATGCCAAGAAGCTGCAGATCAATGCCTCCAGCCTCTGCCATCAGCTGTTCATAACGGAGGCACTCCGCCTGCAAATCTTGGGCTGCACCATTGGGAATATGCGTGTTTTCCGGGCGGATATTCACCTTGGAAAAAAAGTTCTCTTGCATGTAATGGCGGTAACTCTGGGGATGGTCCGCCGCTAATCCCACGTATTCGTCCAAGTTGAAAGTGGTCAGCTCAGCAAAGTCTAGTCCCTGGCGATGATACTCGGCCAAGGTCTTGTAGACACCCAGGGGAGTACTCCCCGTAGCCAAGCCCAACACACTCCTGGGATCCCGGGCAATCTGCCCCTGCACGATCTGCGCCGCTGCATTGCTCATACTCTCATAGTCAGCTACAACAAGTATTTTCATACCTCACCCTTCTTTCTAATCTGCACTGTAGGCTATCCGTCCTGCAATAATGGTCTTTTGCACCTCAAAGCCTGGCGTAAGGATCACAAAATCGGCCTGATTCCCTTCTTGAATCCAGCCCCGATCCGCAAGTCCAATGGACTGGGCCGGATTGAAGCTGGCCATACGGAAGGCATCCGGCAACGATACGCCGATTTCCCGCACCATGTTCACCACAGCCTGAAGCAGAGTCAGTGTGCTGCCGGCCAAGTTGCCCTCCTTGAGACGGGCCGCACCATCTTGCACGAAGATTCTCTGGTCTCCTAAGACATACTCCCCATCAGGCAGCCCTGTAGCCTGCACCGCGTCGGTAATCAAGACGATCCGATCCGCCCCCACACTCCGCAGCATGACCCGGATCGCACCGGGATGAACATGAACCAAATCGGCAATCAGTTCGGCCCAAATATCCGGAGTGGCCAAAATGGCTCCAAGAACCCCCGGCTCCCTGTGGTGTAAACCACGCATCCCATTATACGTATGTGTGGCATGGGTGATACCTGTTGCAAAACCTTCCATTGCTTGTTCGTATGTGGCATCGCTGTGGCCGATGGATACGGTGATGCCCCTCTCTTTTAGCCAAGCTATCGCCTGGAGACTTCCTGGGACCTCGGGAGCAAGCGTGACCAAGCGAAGTTTGTCCCCGAGAATACTGTGCAGCTCCGCGAGTTCGTCAAGATCCGCCCGGCGAATGGCCGGGCCATACTGGGCGCCTTTGTACCTCTCGTTGATATAGGGTCCTTCCAGGTGAATACCGAGCACTTCTGCTTCGTCTTCAGCTCCGGAATAATCGGCCACGAGGGTGGCTACCGCCCTTGTTTTGTCCTTCATCGCCGTCACTGTACTGGGCAGAAAAGCCACGGTGCCGTGCCGGGCTAGATAACGACCCATGGTGGCCATGGCCTCCACGGTTCCATCCATGAGCTCAACACCGTCTGAGCCGTGCATGTGCACATCAACCAGCCCTGGGGCAATGTATCCTCCTTGGGCATCAACAATTTCAAACACATTCGGATCGGCGGCCTTCAAAATCCTTTGGCCCTCCCGTTGATCACCCACATACATGATCCGGTCACCTATGGTCACCACTGTACCTTGTTCGATCAAACTATCGGTAACAACCGTTCCGTTAGTCAGGATCAAATGCTTTTTCTTCACTTTGTGCACCTCCTGGGTGAAAACAATCCCTAAAAAATAGTTCGTTCTTTGACCCGCTATTCCTGCCGTTCTCCCCTTGCTCACACATTAACATAGAATACTTATTAATCTTACTTGCATATTCTTGCACATCCATTGTATAATAACCCTAATAACTCGTGGGAAGGATGTATTTCAATGAAGAAAGCATGGGTCTTGGTACTTACCGTCTTGTTATCCTTGGGCACCTCATCTTTGGTTTTCGGTAGTGAAGTATTGAAAGTTGCGACGGAAGCGGGGTTTATGCCCTTTGAGTTTGTAAGCGAAAACACCGATGAGCTCTTAGGTTTTGACATGGACCTTATCCGGGCTGTAGGAGAAGTCCTGGATATGGACGTGCAGATCGACAATATTAGCTGGGATGGACTTATCCCTGCCCTTTTGAACAACAATTACGATCTGGTGATCGCCGGTGTCACCATTACACCAGAACGCCAGGCCAATGTCAATTTCTCCATTCCCTATTTTGAGTCTGTCTTGACCATCGTCAAGAAGCAGGAGGACGATGCCATTACCAGCCTCGATGATTTAGAGGGACAGATCGCTGCGGTGCAGATTAACACCACAGGGGACTTTGTAGCCAGCGACCTTGCGGACGCAGGGCAGCTCAAGAGCGTGTCCCGCTTTGATATGGTGGCAGATGCCATGCAGGCGGTGATCATCGGCGTGGCGGATGTGGTGGTAATCGACCTCCCCGTGGCCGAAGCCTATCTAGAGGCGAACCCTGCTGCCCCCCTGCAGACTGTGGGAGCTGTGGCCGACAATGAGTACTATGGAATCGCCATAAACAAAAAGAATGTTGAGCTCCTGGAAAAAATCAACGGGGCTTTGTTGCAGCTGCAGGAAGACGGAACCTACGATCTGCTCTTCCAGAAGTGGTTTGGGGCAAATTAGCGGTTCCTAAACCTTAGGGATCTGTGAGGAAGGAGAAGGAGAATTTGGAATTTCGCTGGGACTTGGTCTGGGGCTCCATGCCAACACTGTTGACAGGGGCAAAACTCACTGTACAACTAACCTCCATCGCTGTCTTCTTTGGCATCATTTTGGGGACATTAGCTGGCATCGCCAGAATCAACAAAGGAGTCTTCCGGGCCGTAGCAGCCACCTATATTGATGTGATTCGCGGAACTCCCCTTCTGGTGCAGACATTTTTAGTGTTCTACGGTCTGCCAAGCATCCTTCAGCGCCCAATTCCAGCCTATGTAGCCGCTGTACTGGCCTTGAGCGTCAACAGCGGTGCCTATGTGGGAGAAATCGTCCGTTCAGGGATCCAATCCATCGATCAAGGCCAATGGGAAGCAGCAGCTTCCCTTGGCCACTCACGTCTTCAGACCATGGGCTACATTATTCTCCCCCAAGCCTTTCGGAGGATTCTACCGCCCTTGGGCAATGAGTTCATCGCGCTCCTCAAAGACTCATCCCTGGTGTCGGTGATTGCCCTGGAAGAGCTGGTTCGCAAAGGACAGCTGATCATTGGCCGCACCTTCCGGCCCTTTGAAGTCTGGCTGGCCGTGGCACTTCTTTACTTTGTGATGACCTTTACCGTGTCTCGATTCGTCAATCTGCTGGAACGCAGAATGACACCTCAAACCTAGAGACCCCGCACCGGGCTGAGGCGATAATCTGGCCCTTCTAGATAGAGGTGCAGATTATTTCCGATAATGCGGGAGGCGGCACGCATACCTAGGCGGACCTCAAAGTCCTCCAGTGCGTAGTTGCTCGTGAAGACCGTGGGCTTCAGGTGGGTCAAACGACCGTCGACGATCAGGAGCAAGCGCTCCATGGTCCAGCCTGTGGGCCGCTCGCTGCCAATATCATCTAAAATCAAAAGATCCGCGGACAGCAATTCATCCAGATCCACATTGCTTGTCCGCATTTTTTCCAGCAAAATGGGTGCGCAGGCAAAGGACACCCTGATCGTCTCCTTGAGCCAATTGGCGATGGCTGAAGCAAGATGCGTTTTCCCCGTTCCTGAACGTCCTAAGAGCAAAATCCCCTGCCCTTGCGGAACCTGGGAGAAGTTGCGAGCGAAGGTACAGCAGGCGGTGTACGCTTCCCGGTTATACTCCGTTACCTTGAAGCTGGCAAAAGAATGGCTGCGCAAGCCCGGAGGCAGGGGATCAGGCTGCCTGGCAGCCAGCTGCTGCTGCCGGGACCGATCCTTTAAACGTTCCTCTCTGATGCAAGCACAATCGGAAAACAGCCAGTGTCCCTTAGACCTAGAGGCGGGCAGCGCAAAGGGATGGCGGTAATAGGTCTTAGTGCGGGTTTCTTGGCAGATGGGACAGATTTCACCTTGAAAAAACGATCGCCCTAAGCCGTGACTAATCATCCAGCCACGTGAAGAGGCTTTTGTCCTGCTCCATTTTCTTATAGCTGTAATCTTCCCGCCGGATTTTCTCCTTAGCCTGGACACGATCCTGATCCCTCCCCGCTCCCTGTTCGTCCTGCATGGCAGACCAATATGCATAAAAATGCTCGTCGGTCGTGACCCCGTGATTGAGCCAATCCTGAATAATCCTATGGACATAATTGAAGGAAATCCGTTTCTCCTTACCCTGAAAGCGTGAGCGCCGACGCTCCTGGGAAGCTCGGAGAATGGCACAGCCGATCACAAAGGGGGTCATACCCTCATCATAAGCAGCATACAGTTTCTCCTTTTGGGCGCTGGACAAAAGGGCCACTTTTTGCTGATACAAGGCAAAAACATCATCCATCGTAGGTTCGGTCATGACGCCACCTCCATAAAAAAACAGACACAATCACCATACCTATACCAAAAGCCCCCAAAAGATAGGGTACCGACTTCATTCGACCTGGGTAGACAGGAAAGAGCACACCCTCTCTGAGCTGCCTCTTCTGCGTTCGACCTCCCAGGCGAGGGGCCAGGAGATCAAAGACGGGAACACCCTCTCCCCCCACTTGCCACAATCCTTCCCCCAAGTCTCTCCAGAAACCTTCAGCCAAACCATCAAAGGAACCCACAAGGACATAATAACCCCAGGTGGGGTCGACTTGGGGCAGCAGCTCACGCTGCACTTGGACGCGAATTGTCTCCTGTTCAGGGAGGCCGCGGCTATGTACTCCATCGGAAAAAACGCGGACAACTTGACCATCCGCTACATAGAGTCTGCTTTCATCAAAGGGTGCCACACTGAGGCGGTAATGCCAGCCCAGGCCGGGACTTGTATGCAAGATGTAGGGTCCAATTGGGATCTCGGTATGTCCAGTATCCGCCTCCGCTGTGATACAGACTTCGAGACGCTGATGGAAGTACCCTTCCGGAGCGCCGAAAGGATTCGTTAAAGCGGCCAGCTGGAAGTCAAAATACAGATAGGAGTCATCTTCGGACAGCTGAAACTGGGTTAAATCGAAGAGGCCCGGCACATACACTAGGTGCTGGGGATAGAGCAAAGCTCCTCCCCCCACATCGTCACCTCTAGCATCACCCAGGCGCACAAGGGTTTTTTCCTGGGCCCATACGGAAATAGAAATGATCAACCCTAAAAGAAGGATCAAGCACAGTCCTGTCGCTGCCTTTTTGACCATAGAATCCCCTCCTAGGGAATCCTATGCCAAAACGCCTCGCATTATTGGTAAACCCGTTCAATGCGGCTGCTGAGCATACAGGTGATTTCGTAGTTGATAGTTCCCAACAGATCGGCCCAAGAGTGAGCATGGATCGTATGCGCTCCCTGGGACCCCAAGAGAACCACCTCATCACCGATTTGAACAGGCAAATCACCCACATCAACAAGGGTGTGATCCATGGTCACATTCCCCACAATGGGACAGAAGGTCTCTCGAATTAAGACCTGCCCCTTATTACTCAAGCCGCGGGAGAGTCCATCGGCGTAGCCAATGGGCAACACCGCCAAGGAAGTCTCTTTCCAGGTCACATAGGTGCTGCCGTAACTGACGGCGCTGCCAGCGGGCACCCTTTTGACAAAGGCCACCTTGGTTTTGAGACTCAAGGCAGGCTCAAGATGCAGAGTTCGCCGCTGATCGGGATACATCCCGTAAATTCCTAGCCCCACCCGGACCAGATCCAAATGCGACTCGGGGAAAAAAAGTGTGGCGGCGGTATTGGCGGCATGCAGAAAGGGAATGGAAATTCCCCTGGATTTTAGGTCGGACTGAACCGCCTGGAATCGCTCCCATTGCCACTTCGTGTACGTCAAATCCGGCTGCTCTGCTTGGGCAAAATGAGTAAAAACTCCCTGAATCTCCAGGCCGGGAAGTCCTTGGACCAGCTCCACCAAGGAAGCAAAATCCCCGGGCAGCAGTCCGAGCCGCCCCATCCCCGTATCCACCTTGATATGCACCTTCGCTGTCTTGTCCTGGGCCACCGCAGCCCGGGACAAAAGCCGCGCCATATGGGGTTCAAAGACCGTGACCACCAGATCCGCGGCGACGCAGACATCAAGTTCATCGGCTCCTACCGCTCCCAAAACAAGAATCGGTGCGTGAATTCCACCCCGGCGCAGGCGAACCGCCTCTTCAGGGAGGGCCACCGCCAGCCAATTTGTTCCATTGGCAATCATGGTATAGGCTGTTTCCAAAGCCCCATGCCCATAGCCGTTGGCCTTCACCACCGCCATGAGTTCACATTTGGGCCCAATCCACTGGCGAAACTGCCGCACATTGTGGGCAATACTGTCCAAACTAACTTCAGCCCATACCGACCGGGTGAGCTTGCTCATGACAGAACCTCCTGGATAGAAAGGAGCAGATCTCCTGCCTTTAAGCCTCGCTGACCCTTCAGACCAGCCAGATCCCCCGCCTTCCCATGAACATAGACGCCGAGTGCCCCGGCTTGAAGCGGAGTAAGACCCTGACTGAGAAAACCGGCGATCACTCCAGTTAAGACATCTCCGCTTCCGGCGGTGGCCATCCCAGGATTCCCCGTACTGTTGATGTACGTGGCTTCCTTGCTAGCAACAATGGTGGGAGCTCCTTTCAATACGACAACCAGGTTCCACTCTTTTGCCCACGTTTCAGCCACATCCAGGCGATTAGCATTCACGGCCCCTGGCTCACTTGCCACGAGTCGAGCCATCTCACCTGGGTGCGGCGTCACAATCCACCTGCTCCGTTTGGCTTCGGGTATCTGGTGGAGAAACTCTGGAGTTAAAGCCCTCAGCGCATCTGCATCAATCACACAAGGTCCTTCCCATCTGCCCAGCAGTTCCTGAACCACCTGAAGGACCTCGGTCAGGTGCGTAAGGCCAGGTCCTATCGCCAGCACATCCTTGCCGGAAGTTAATGTCTCCAGCTTATCTAGGCTGATCCGGCCGAATGTACCTTGCGCCGATGAGGCCACAGGTACCACAATCAGCTCATCGGGGGGAAAGCGGTCATAGATGGCCTCGGGGACCGCTAAGGTCACACAACCTCCGCCGCTCCGCACGACCGCCTGAGCGCTTAGGGAGGCGGCACCTGCATAAGCCAGAGAGCCGGCGACAACAAGGGCATGGCCAAAGGTGCCTTTATGACTGCAAGCCTCACGAACGGGAAGCCAGCCCATGGCGTCTGCGTCAAGTAGGAAACGGGTAATTTGCTGTTCCATCAAGGGGAGCCCCAGGTCCACCACAACATTGCGTCCGGCAAAGCTGGCCCCGGGGTAGAGCACACAGCCTGCCTTGAGCAGCCCAAGGTTGATGGTTAGATCCGCCTTGATGGCCGTGGTTTTGACCTCACCGCCGGCGGAGTTTACCCCCGTGGGACAATCGATGGCTACGACAGGTCGCTCCACCTCGTTGACCGCTTGCACCAAGGCCTCCGTGTCGGCGTCAAGACTGCCAGCAAAGCCTGTCCCTAAAATGGCGTCAAGGATGAGATCAGCCATGCCCAGGCTGAACTTAAGTTTTCCTCCATGGGATATATCCACCGAAGCGAAATCCGCCTTCAGTCTGCGGAGAATCTCCAGATTGGTGCGATTCTCTTTGCTGCGTCTTTGCTCTTGACCAACCAGGTAGATCTTTACACGGGCCCCCAAGGTCATAAGCTGCCTGGCTACAACCAAACCGTCACCGCCATTGTTACCGGTACCAACAAGAATATGTACACGTCGACGGGACAGACAGCCGTACTCTGCTTTGAGAGTCTCCACAATACGGCTGCCTGCGTTCTCCATGACCAAAAGGGGAGAGAGACCCAGTCTGGAAAAGGACTTTTTTTCCAGTTCACGCATCTCAGGACCTGTCACAACTTTCATCGCCTATTCCTCCCAGGGCAATAACATAAGCTATGGCCAGTTCTTTGGTATGTGCTAAGCTCAGGACAAATCTGCTGATCCCCAACTGCCTGGCTATCTCGCCAGCGGGTTCTAACAGTCGAACCTGTGGCTGTCCCAGTGCATCGCTGAAAATCTCAATGGAAGCAAAGGGAACCCCCTGCTGCCAGCCGCGGCCGAGGGCTTTCATCACAGCCTCTTTGGCCGCGAAGCGTGCAGCCCATGACTGTGGGCTTCTGCCTTCCAAGAAGGACCTTTCTCGGGGCGTGTAAATCTTGTCTTGGAAACCCCGCCGGTCTAAAGCCCGTGCAATGCGGGCAATCTCCACTAAGTCTACGCCGCAGCCCTTAACTGACACGGCTGCCGCCCTGCTCTTCCTTAATGGTTTGTACCACCCGTCCCATGGCGGAATGCAAGACGGAGGCATCGGGGTGCTCGCCCAGAACTCGAATCATGGGTTCGGTCCCCGAGGCTCTAACAAAAAGGCGGCCCATGGGCGCGAGCTCCTGCTCCGCCTGGCGAATCACCCCTTGAATGCGCTGATTCTCTTGCCAGCCTTCTTTTTGCGTTACGGTAATGTTGACCAAACTTTGGGGAAAGGCCACCATAGCCTGGGCTAGATCGGCCAAAAGCTGGCCTTGAAGCTCCCGAATCTCCAAGAGCTTCAAAGCAGAGAGGATCCCATCGCCCGTTGTTGAGTTTTGCAGGAGGATGATATGTCCCGACTGCTCTCCCCCTAAGATGGAGCCGGAGCTTTGCATCGTCTCCAACACAAAACGGTCCCCCGGTCTGGCATAGATCACATCACCGCCACAGTCTACAAAGGCCTTTCTTAATCCGCCATTGGAGTAGGGTGTGGCGATCACTTTTTGACCAGGCAGGCGGTTTTGGCGCAGCAAGTGCAAACCTATAATGGTTAGGATCTGATCGCCGTTGAGCAAATTACCCCTTTCATCCACGACCAAAATGCGGTCGCCGTCACCATCAAAGGCAAAACCCAAATCAGCACCTATCTCCTTGGTCAAACGGCGAATTGTCTCAGGATAGGTGGAACCGCAGCTCTGGTTAATGTTAACGCCGGTGGGCTCGTCATAGGCAGAGGTGACTTTGGCTCCCAAATCCCGGAATACACCAGAAGCAATGGCTGAAGTAGCCCCATGGGCACAATCGAGAGCGATGTGCAGACCCTGCAGGTCCATGGATACCTGCTCTTTCAAATACTCTGTATACAGACGGGCGCCTTCAGGTTCACACCTCACATCTCCCACGCCGCCCCCGATGGGACGGGGATGATCATCCCCTGCCATCAGACCTTCGATTCTCGCCTCCAGGGCTTCGGAGAGTTTGAACCCATCAGGGCCAAAAACCTTTATTCCATTGTCTTCGAGGGGATTATGTGAGGCAGAAATCATGATACCCCCAGCGCAGCCCAGCTCCTTCGTCAAGAAGGCCACTGCCGGAGTTGGAACGATTCCAGCCAAGACTACATCGAGTCCGCTCGAGGTAATTCCGGCCACCAAAGCCCCTTCCAGCATCGCACCGGAGCGGCGGGGATCCCGTCCGACTAAAATGGGCTGACCCCTTCCATTACCTAAAACGAGGCCCGCTGCCCTGCCTACTTTCAGCGCTAACTCCGCCGTAAGCTCACGATTGGCTACACCACGGATTCCATCTGTTCCAAAGAACTTAAGCACACGCTATTCCTCCCCTTGATCAACAGATTCAACGATGCGGATCGTGGGAGGATCGAGCTCCAGCCCACTTAGGCTCCGGCCTTGCGCATCCAAGGCCTGCACCGAAAAGGTCTCTTCCAAAAGCAGATCGGGGTCACCACTGAGATAGGCCACCACATGATCCACCTGATCTAATATACTGCGGGGACCTCGAAGGGTGACTACCGCAGGTGAGGGCCTAATGCCCATGGGCCCAGAGGTTCGGCTGATTCCCAAAAACGCAAGGGTAACGGGGAAGACTGCTTCCGCTAGTTCCTCTGTATAAACGCTCACCCATTGGGGAGTGACACTGACAATCCTCACTCCCAAGGGACCTTCCACAGCAACACTATATGTTTCTGTTCCTTCTACCGCTCCAGACAGATCGATCGACGCAGCGACTGCGCTCTCTCCCCTGTTCAAAAGGGGCGACAGTCCCCTGATCCTCACCCTGACGCTTTGCGGAGGATCCACCACAATCAGATCAGCCGGAACATTCTGCGCTTCCACTGCAACGGTGACGATCCGTTCCGTCTCGCCTAAAGTGCCATCGCCCGTCGCCAAGAGCCAAAAGACGATGGCCAGGAAGAGGGAAAATATCCGCCAATACACCTCCGGTTTGGTTAAGAAGGCCAAAAGTTTCCCGATCCGCCTCATCTGGTCTCGCTCCCTCGCCAATAGAACTGCAGCTGTTCCCTAAGGCGTGCCTCCGTTAAATACCTGCGGAGATGTCCTCCAACGGCCAAAGAGATGGTCCCCGTTTCTTCAGAAACAACGATCACGACCGCATCGGTTTGCTCGGACATGCCCACAGCAGCCCGATGCCGAGTTCCCAGGCCGCTACTCAAGGGGCTGTCGGTAAGAGGCAGGACACTCCCTGCACTCACAATACGTCCCCCCGAGAGAATAATGGCACCATCATGAAGCGGACTCTTGGGCTCGAAAATGTTCAAAACGAGCTCGGTGCTGATTAAGGCGTCGAGTTTGACTCCGGTTTCCAGGAATTCATGCAGACCCTCCTGACGCTGGAGAACGATCAGAGCACCGATCCGTTTCGCACTTAGTCGGCCCACCGCACGGATGATCGCCTCCAGATCAAACACATCCTGGCCAAGGCCGCGCCCTCCCATCCAGCCAAAGATCTGGCCGCGCCCAATCTGCTCTAAACCACGCCGGAGTTCGGGATAAAAGACCACGGGCAGGGCCACCAGGATCAAGGTTGTGGCGTGGTCCAAGAGCCAGCTGACAGTACGCAAACTTAGTGCCCTGGCCAGGACACTGCCGACAAATATGGCCGCCAGTCCCTTCACCAAAGTGGTAGCCCTCGTCCCTTGAATGGAGCGAATCACCCGATAGATCACATATGCAACGATGAGGATGTCAATGGCGTCCCGAAGCGTGAAAATCACCTAGAGTTCCTCCTTAGGATCTCCCTCTTATGCATGCATCACTAGTTGAGCTGCCTTGGTGGCTTGACCATACTTTTTCATATCCATTTCCAGAACAGCCAATGCGGTCAAAACGTCCAACGGCGTTGCATAGCCCATGTGACCTATCCGGAAAATGTTGTTGGCATGGATCCCTTGTCCACCCGCAAATTCCACCCCATATTGTTCGCGAATACGGGTCCGGAAACTGTCGGCATGAGGATATTTCACCGCGGTCACTGTGGGAGAAGCATCCTCATCCCGGACCAGGAGTTCAAGGCCGAGTGCCCTGGCTCCAGCCCTGACCATGTTCCGCATCAGCAGGTGACGGGCGTAAACATTTTCCAGGCCTTCCGCTTCTATCATATTTAATGCTTCCTCTAAAGCGAACACATTATTAATGTTTGGCGTGAAGGGTGTCTCCGACTTGTCCAAAAACGCTTCATAGCGGCGCAAGTCAAAGTAATAGCGGCTGGAAGTACAGCTGTCTAAGTGTTCCCTGGCTCTAGGGGAGAAGGTCACAAAGGCGGTCCCTGGAGGTGTCATCAGACACTTCTGGGAAGCACTCACCACCACATCCAGCCCCCATTGATCCATTTTACAGGGCGCGCCCCCCAGAGAACTCACGGCATCCACAACCAAGAGAGCTCTGTGATCACCTCTGGCTTTGGAGACAGACTCCACATCGTTGAGAACGGCTGTGGAAGATTCGTTCTGCACCATGAAAATGCATTCAATTTCGGGATGCCGACCCAAATAGTCAGCCACTTGCTGGGGGTCCACTCCCTGATCCCAAGGGAAATTGAGGACATGCATCTTCGCTCCATAGGCGGTACACAGGTCAGCCCATCTTTGGCCAAAAAAACCTCCCACTAAACAAAGAACGGGAGTCTCCGGAGAAACCAAGTTACTCACAGCTACTTCCATCCCCGAGGTTCCAGACCCGGTCATCATATAGATGGGATTTTCGGTGCCGAACAGTGCCCCTAGCCTCTTGAGCACCGCTGGAAAGTGCTCCCTGAAGATTGCACCCCTATGATTGATCATGGGTCTAGCCATTTGCATAGACACTTCGCTGGGCACTGGAACAGGCCCTGGTATACGCAATACGGGCTTAAAACGATACATGTATAACCCTCCTTGTTGTTACTCGAACCCTAGGTTAAGCGGCTCAAACGCTGAGCGATGGCCGCTATTTCCCGTTCGCCGCCCAGGGTGCCAAAATCTTCAACGATCACGCCTTGGCGCTCCATATGGCTCATAAGCACCCGCAGTGCCTTGGCTGAACCGAGCATGCCGGCCTGTACAAACGCGCCGCCCCTCTTCCCTTCCAGGCGTGTGGTTCGTTTCAGAAGATTGTCCATGTCTGCGGCAATCTGCGGTTTCCACCAGCCTGTATACCCTGTGACAACACATACCAGAGAATAGGGTGCGGCACTGATGGGCGCACTACCGGACGCCTTGGGGGACTTCAGATCCACCTTCGTGCCACTTTGTTCCATCGCCTGTTGCAGCGCTGCCACAGACTTTTCGATTTTCGGATCGTCTGTGTGCAGGATTAAAACTCGCATTCTTTTTGCCCCCTATCGTGTTTCCCAGTCTAATTCTTTATTTCTCTAACTGAAGGCCAAATCCTTTCATCTGCCATAATAACGAAGGATTCCGGAAAAGATCGCTGCTGCCACTTGCTTCTGATAGCTCGTCTGCGAAAGGAGTGCAGCCTCCCGGGGATTGGACAAAAACCCCACCTCCACCATGGCTGCGGGCATGGACGTATCCCGCAAGACGCGAAAGTCGCCTGGCCTGGCCAGACGATGATTTGGACCAAGATTTCGCACCAACTCTGTCTGGAGCGTCTTAGCCAAGTGCTCCCCCTGACCGCTTCCCTCAAAGTAGAACGTCTGAGCACCAGACCAAATAGGGGAAGGGAAGTAGTTGGCATGAATGGAGATATACAGATCGGCCTGGGCTTGTTCGGCTATCTGTACCCGCCTGCTTAAGTCCTGACGTTTGCGGTTTAGTAGATTGACTTCGCTGGAATCGGCTAGATCGTAGTCACCGCGGCGCACCATGACGACATAGACCGCCGCCCTCTTCAAGAGGTACTCCAGCTCTTGGGAAATGGCAAGAGTGACGTCCTTTTCCAGCACCCCTTGGGCACTCACAGCTCCGGGGTCGATGCCGCCATGGCCTGCATCGATCACAATGGTCCTGCCGGAAATTCCTAAAGGGGTGTTCCCGCCTGACACCGGCAGGAAAGGGATTTCACCGCTGCCCAGGAAGATTCCCAAAGCCAGACAGGCAAAAACCCACCACAGGACTTGCCGCATGCTAAAGAACCATACCCGCATAAAAACACCTCCACACACCAAGGTATTCAGGTGTGGAGCTGTTTACAACACTTCAGAACACGAAATCCCGCTTTCTTGGCCATGGTCTGGCAGGAACCTGCCAGTTCCTCGAGGTACGCTTGCAGGCTCTTGGCGCCTTGCTTGGTGCGTATCACAACCCAGAGACAGCCTCCCGGCTTCAGGATATGGTAAGCCTCGCTGAGAAGGGGGTAGAAGACGGCTTTGCCCGCACGTATCGGTGGATTGGACAAAACTGCATCAAATCGAAGGCCAGGTGGAAGCGCCTGGATACCATTGCCCACAAAAATCTGGGCATTGGTGATTCCGTTCTTGGCCATGTTCTCCCGGGCCAGTTCCCCGGCGCGTTCGTTCACATCCACCATGTAGACCTTGCCCAGGGGGCCCACCAGATCAGCTGCAACAAGACCCAGGGGACCATAGCCGCAGCCCAAATCCAGCACCCGATCGCCACGTCGAAGGGACATGGTCTCAATCAAGATCCGGGAACCCATATCCAGTTCCCCTTTGGAGAAGACGCCGGTATCGGTCTGGAAGACATAGGTTCTTCCCCTAAGTTCAGCCTGGAATTCCACGGGTTTGCTGGCAGCACTGGGTTTGCTGGTGAAGTAATGGTCGTTCATTCTTGGTCCCCTTCACCCAAGGCCTTACGTACCAGCTCTAGATGACCGCTGATCTCGGGGATGGCATCATCGGGAGCGGTCGCCAAGGCTTCGAGGAGCAGCTCCTTGGCCTCTTCATGACGGCCCACCAGGTAATAGCCGTAGCCTAGGGTATCCAAATAAATGTCCTTGCGTTCAAGTGCGACGGCACGCTCAGCCATCTCCAAGGCCTGAGGAATCTGTACTTCCTTCAGGAAATAGTGGTAGGCTAGGTTATTGAGTGCTAGGTGATTATCTGGTTGGCGCATTAGAACCTGCTGGTAGTTTTCGATCACCCCTAAGTAATTGTCCAGGCCTTCATAGGCGAAGGCTTGGTACAGGTAAACCTGCCAAAACTGGGGGGCCAGCGCCAGCATCTCCTGACTAATGGCCAGGGCTTGCAGCCAGTTCCTGGCGGCATATGCCTCAAGAAACAGATCGTTGAGTTCACTTAATCGGGCCAGCCGCGGCAGGGGAGAATCCACCCATTCGCTGTGATAGGTCCAGTTGGTAAATTCCATCTGAACGAAGCCCGGTGGATCCGCGATCTCTACGTAACTTGGCACCCATTCACCTTGGTCCTTCACTAAGGTCAATATAGCCGTCTGCTCGGTAAAACGGAGCTCCAGCTCGGCCACGGTCAGGACGCCATCAACAATGTTGTAGGCCGCAATGACCGCCAAGGTCCTGTTATCTTGGCGAATCAGCAAGGGAAGTCCGGTCTCGATATCAAACCACAGCACAAGCTGGGGATCGTCCACCGCAACATAGCGGTGTGCCGACCGTTCGGCCACCACGTCGATGCCAGAGAACTTCAGCGGAAGCCTGGCCAACTCACGCAGGGCAAAAAGGTAATTCTGGATATCTTGGAATACCCAGAATTCGTCATAGCCGTATTCTACATCATTGCCCCTTTGCACCTGAACAAAGCCATCCTGGCTTGTGATCGTCACAGGTGCAGTCTGGGTGAAATACTGGATCTCAAAGCCTACAGGATAGGCCAACCGCAGAAAACCATCCATGAGGAGCTTGGTCTCATCCTCTGTAACTAGCTGGACCAGCAGCCCTGTAGAGGCGAAATCCTGGGCAAACCAATCCTCCGGTGCCTCCATAGCCTGGGACAGACCGCCCAACCCGCAAGAGACAGCCAAGAGTAACACGAGCAGCATCAAATTGGACTTTTGTGCGTTCAATAGTCCGCATCTCCCCTCAATCCCTCAATGATGGCGATGCCTGCACTGGCTCCAATGCGGTTGGCACCCGCTTTGATCATGGCCATGGCAGTAGCATAATCGCGAATACCCCCGGAGGCCTTTACGCCGCAGTCTGAGCCAACCACCTCACGCATTAGGGTGATGTCCTCGACCGTGGCGCCGCCAGGGCCAAATCCTGTGGAGGTCTTGACAAAGTCAGCACCAGCCATTTTGGCTAGAATACAGCCTTGAACAATCTGCTCTTTACTCAGGTAACCGGTCTCCAGAATCACCTTTAACACTCCGGGAACCGCATCTCGCACCGCCCTGATATCGGAATAAACGCGAGCGTAATTCGCCTCGAGGAGGCCGCCAATGTTGATCACCATATCAATTTCAAAAGCTCCGGCCGCCACGGCGTCCCTAGCCTCACATACCTTAGCCAGTGTGGAGGTTGCACCTAAGGGAAAACCCACCACGGTACACACCGCAACATCGCTGCCTTGGAGTATACTGCGGGCAGTGGGAACATGGACAGGATTCACACAAACCGATGCAAACTGGTATCGCAGGGCTTCTTCACAGAGTGCGGTAATTTGAGTCTGCGCTGCAGTGGGCTTAAGCAGTGTATGATCGATGTAGGAAGCGAGGCTTTTATCTTCAGGTGTAGGTGTCGCTCCTCGCTTCCCCTTGCCAACCGGAACAACCAAGCGGATTCCCTGGTTGGCTAAGGCTAATCCAATTTCTTCTTTCTGCTTTTCCAGCCAATTGTGATCCATTTTCTACACCCTTTCGTAATCCCATAATTCGACCCTGCTGGTGGATACGGCCAAGACGGGCGGTTGAAGAACCCTGTCCAGCTCATCCCGGGTCTCCACCAATCCCCCTGCAATCATTGGAGGGAGCTTGCTGGGCAAACGGTCGCGAACCGAGGGAAGAATCAGCGCCGGAAGAATTTCCACTGCATCGGGACGACTGGAATCCACCATGCGCAGACCTGTCTTCAGTGCCTCGGAATCCAGCATGAATAAACGTTGAATGCCTAATAGACCCGCCTTTTGTGCTGCAGTTACCAGGTAGCCCTTGGTCGTCAGCACACCGTCAATACCTACTTCCGATGCCAAAACCTGCATGCCGTGGGTATCCTTGGCAATCCCTCCGATCAAATCCACATGGGCAAAAAGCATCTGGTTTTGTTCCTTGCAGAGCTTGGCCAGCTCCCGCAGTTCGAAAATGTGACCGGTCAGGTAAAAGCAAACCTTGATCCCGGCCTCGGCTGTAAGAGGAGCGTAATCCACGCCCTTCAACCCCGCAATAATGGGCTTTTGCGCCAAACCCGAGCGAAACGCCAGTAACCGTTCACCACGAACACGTTCGGGATTAATCATCGCTGACCCAACCTTTAGCACTGGCCACAGCCTTGCTCCAGCCCTGATAGAGCCGGAGACGATCCCCTGGCTTCATGGATGGCGTGTAGACGCCATGGGCTTGCCAGCGCCGCCTGATATCGTCCTGACTGTCCCAGAACCCCACAGCCAAACCGGCTAAATAGGCTGCACCGAGTGCGGTCGTTTCAAAGACCTGAGGTCGTTGTACGGTAACTGTGGTCATATCCGCTAAGAATTGACAGATGAAGTTATTTACCGAGGCGCCCCCATCCACTTTCAGCTCCGCCAGGGGGATCTGTGCATCGGCTGCCATCACATCTACCACTTCTTTCGTCTGGTAAACGATGGCTTCGAGGGTAGCCCGCACCAGATGGGCCTTCTTGGCACCCCTCGTAATGCCCATGATCATCCCCCGCACATAGGGATCCCAATGCGGGGCTCCCAGGCCCACAAAGCTGGGGACAAAGTACAGACCATTGGTATCGGGTACAGATAAGGCGATTTCCTCCGTTTCAGCCGCGGTTTGGATCAGCTCCATCTCATCACGGAGCCATTGCACTGCAGCTCCGGCCACAAATACACTGCCTTCCAGCGCATACTGGACCTTGCCATCAAAACCCCAGGCGATAGTGGTCAGAAGGCCCTTGCTGGAGGAAATCAGCTGGGACCCTGTGTTCATCAAAATAAAGGCTCCGGTACCGAAGGTAGCTTTCATTGTTCCAGGCTCAAAGCATGCTTGACCAAAGAGAGCGGCCTGCTGGTCGCCTGCTGCCCCCGCAACAGGAATCCCTGCGGGAAGCAGCCCCAACTCCACCGTATGTCCATACACTTCACTGCAGGAGGCCACCTCGGGCAGAATTCCTTCCGGAATACCCAATATGTCCAGCAGGTCGTGATCCCACTTCCGCTCGGCGATGTTGAAAAGCAATGTCCTGGAAGCGTTGGTGTAATCTGTGATGTGTTGTTTGCCGCCTGTGAGCTTGTAAATGAGCCAAGAATCAATGGTTCCAAAGGCCAGTTCGCCCTGTTCGGCCCGTTCCTTCAACTGGGGGTTCCGGTCAAAAATCCACTTCAGTTTGGTCCCTGAAAAGTAGGCGTCCAGAACCAGGCCGGTTTTTTCCTTAAACAAAGGCTCAAGACCTTGCCTGCGCAGATCATCACAGAGTCCTGCTGTTCGGCGGCATTGCCACACGATGGCCCGGGTTACCGGTTCACCCGTCTTGCGATCCCAGAGGACCACTGTTTCCCGCTGGTTGGTGACGCCAATGGCCGTCACTCGGCTAGGATCCACCGCTGTCTCGCGGAAAATCCCATCCAGAAGCTGCACCGTTCCTTCCCAGATCTCCGCAGCATCATGCTCTACCCATCCTGGTCTGGGATAATACTGGGTAAACTCCTGATATACCTTTCCCACGATGTTGGACTGATGATCAAAGAGAATCACTGTGGTACCCGTCGTTCCTTGGTCAATGGCTAATACATAGTCTCCAGACACTGGCCGCCGCCTCCTTCTGCTACCCATGAATTCTGCAGATTGGGCTCATTTCCTTCCTAAAACGCCGTCTTCGGTGACCAAGAAGTCGACTGGATGATCCCAAGGGTCGGTAGGCAGTTCCCGTACAAAAGAGCGATAGACCAAACCCGCCGACTGCGCCTTAGTGGTGGCCAAAAAGCGGTCATAGTAACCTCCTCCATAGCCCACACGAAAACCACCCTCCGAAAAGGCCAGCCCGGGCACGACCACAAAGTCCAACTTCCCAGCGTCGATGGGAGGGGTCCTTAAGGCAGGCTCCAGGATCCCAAAGGCCGCTGGCACCAAATCCTCCCGCGAAACAAAAGGGGCTGCTAAAAGAGCTCTGGGCTCCCTTTGCACAACCGGGACATAGATCTCTTTTCCCCTGGCCTGCAGATCCTGGACCAAGGCCCAGGTGTCCACCTCCCAGCCGATGGAGAGATAGATCATGACCTTCTGCGCCTGGGCGTACCTGGGCAGAGCGGACAAATGCTCAAAAATGGCCCGATCCCATAGCTTCCGCCTATGGCGGGGGACCTTTCCTCTCTCCTTTTTCAGATCCTGGCGCAGCTCTTCCTTAGTCATTATCCTGCACCGGCCTTACAATGGACACGGTAGCCCGCTCCCAATCCAACTGGGTAAGGAGGGCGCTTTGGACATCATCGGCAGTCACGCCCTTCAGCAAAGGCAGATAGTGATGGTAGGGTGTTTGGTTGAAGTGGTGTGCAATCAACCGATTCGCCGTATATTCAAAGGACTCAAAAGACGCTAGGTAGGCCCCGTAAAGCTGCCTTTTCAGGCGCTCCACATCTGCTTCAGAGACTGGATTATCCTTGAAGCGACAGATGATCCCAAAAAGAGCATCGTGAAGGGCCTGGGGATCAGGGGTTTCTGAGCCAATCACAGTATAGGCGTATCCGGGGTGAACATTAAAGCTGGCGCCAAAGGAGTCGGTGATCAGGTTGGCCTCGTAAAGCTCGCCATAGCTGGCCGAGCTTCGCCCAGCGATCAGGCGCACCCCGATGGACATCATGATCTGTTGGCGGATGAGATCGTCTCCCTGCCACAGAGGCTCATGTTTGAACCCCAACAGGTATCTGGGCTGGGAGATGGGAAGCTCTTGCTCTACCCAATCCGCCGCCACCTCCCGGGGCTCTCTAGGATAGAGGCGCTCAAAGGATCCCTCGCTCCGGTTCCAGGGGGGATAGTGGGCCTGGATCAACTGCAGTGTTTCTCCGGGATGCACATCCCCCACCACAGCCAGGGCCATGTTAGCAGGCTGATAGAACGTGTCATAGCAGCGCAAAAGATCATCCACGGTTATGCTCTGCACAGAATCGACGGTACCCCCGATATCGAGACGAACGGGATGCGCATGATACATCGTCTCCAGAAGCTGAGAATGAACGCGATGGCTGGGGTGATCGGCATACATTTGCAGCTCCTGCACAATGATGCCCTTCTCTTTTTCCACATTCTCCTCTGTGAGGTGCGGATTGTTCACAAAATCGATGAGCTGAAGCAGACAGTCTTTCCACTCGTCCGTCGTGGAAAACAAGTAGCTTGTCTGGGTGTAGCTGGTAAAGGCATTCACCGATGCCCCCCATGCTGCAAAACGCTGAAAAGCATTGCCATCTTCCTCTTCAAAGAGTTTATGTTCAAGAAAGTGGGCAATACCCGCGGGAACATCCCAGGTGCTCCCATCGGGCAGCCGGAACTTGGAGTCCAGGGAACCATAGTGTGTGGACAGTACGGCGTAGGTCCGCAGAAATCCGGGTTTGGGCAGGACAAAACAGGTCAAGCCATTGGGCAAATGTTTGCGATACAAACTCTCCCCTGTGGGAAGTTTAGTTTTCTCCATGGTCTGCTCCTTCCTTCGGCCCAGGGCGAAGAGTATAGACGGTATCGAGCTGAACACGATCCATCACGCGCACGCAGTCCTCATGCTGCACCCTGTGGAGGGCTTCCACCACTTGGTCAACGGTGCGCATCTGGCCATGCACAATGCCAATCAGATTGCGATCGATCACGCCTGCGGGATTGTCATTGACGCTGGTCATGGCGCTAATCAAGCCCCGTTTGGTCTGATAGAGTTCTTCGGGGGTAATCTGCCCGGCCTGCAAAGCATGGATCTGTTGCTGAATGATCTCCAGCGCCTGATCCTGCGTATCGCCGCTGATTCCGGCTGTAATGGTCAATAAACCTTTTGCACCCTCAATGCTGGAGCCAACATAGTAGGCCAGACTAGCCTTCTCCCGTACATTGACAAACAACTTAGAGTGGGCGAATCCGCCCAGAATTCCATTGGCCACAAGCAGAGCATAATAGTCTTCATCGAGGTAGGTGCAGTTGGTTCGATAGCCCATAACCAAGACGGCCTGCTGCAGATCCATGGTTTCCTCCAAGAATTTGGGCTCCAGGACCTTGACCCCTTGGGCCGGCTCAAGCTCCACTGGTTCTTGGCGAGGGGGCAGAAGAGACTCTAGGAGATCGACCAGACTTGTGAGATTGGAGCCAATGCAGAAGATGTCCATGGGATAGGCGGATAGCAGCCGCTGATAATGATGGTAGACATCGCTATTCTCCAGATGCTGCAGGGTATCCAAGTCACCGTATTTGTAGATGGCAAAGGGTTCCCCCTGGCACATCAAAGCGGTAGCCCGGGCCAGGGCATAGGAACGCTTGTCATTGACCAAGCCCTTTAAGTCCTGCTCCAGGGTTTGTTTTTCCTGATCAAAAAAGGAATCCACAAACCTGTCAGGACCACCCGCAGGATGGGCCGCAATCTCCCAGAACGTCTCAATCCCCCGTTTCACTTGCCGGGCACCTTCAGGCAGAAGACTGGGATCAACCATCTGGAAGTAGAATTCCAGGATCTGTCGTTCGCCGATTTTGAGAATATCCGAGCCAAACTCGGCCGCATACAGATCCTCTAGCTCCCGGGCAATGTGCAGGGTCGTGGGAAAGCGTTGGGATCCCCTGCGCAAAAGCAGGGGCAGAAGACCTGTGCTGGTAGCCTCCTTCAACTTGAGATCCTGCTGAATAAAGGCTTTGCAGGTTAGAGACTTAAACTTGTCTGTTTCACAGAGGTGCAAACGCACACCCGGTCCTATTTCTCGTAAGGTAAACTTCATACCACTTTTTCCTCCTCGGCCCCCTCGAGCCCAATACCTGTATCTTCCCCATTCTGGGACATACGACCCTCATGCATCATACAATAGGAATTCTGCGCACAGAGGTTGCAATCGGAACCAATTTGAAAAGCCTCTACGCCAGCTTCTGCTCCCTGCAAAATGGACGCACAGGTCTGGATCAGCCATTTTTCTGTCTGATCCGCATCGAGCAGGGCAGGTTCTAACGAATAGAGCTGGTTTGGAATGAGGAAGTAGGCCTGGGCCTTGGCAACCGGTAGGCCAAATTCTCTGGCCATGGCCCAGGCGTACAGGCGCAACTGCACATCATAGCTGGCGCCGACTTCTCTGACCCGCTCCTGCCCAATCCAGTTGGACTTGAAGTCCACCACCTCGATACCTTCTTTGCCCACGAAAACCTGATCGACTAGGCCGTTCAGGACAAAATCACCGGCGGGAACCAGAAAATCATGCTCCCGAGAAATTCTCCATCCCGGCCCCGTCCGCTCCTCTTGTACCCGCCTGAAAAAAACACTGTTCAAATAAGGGGAAATAATCTCCTTGAGTTGGGCTTTCTGCCTTTCGTCCAGCTCAACCCCTTCCATGGCGGCTGCGTAGTCCACCAACTCCCCGAGCTCAGCAGGGTCTTTGATCTGCTCACACACTCTGTGCACAATATTGCCGCGCTGGGTCCCGCTTAAGAAGGGGCGAGCTGAGCCGTCCTTGTTTGACTCTGTTTTTTGCCGTTCCGGCATCCCCAAAACATACCGGAGATAGTAGTAACGTGGACAGCGAGCGTAGTTCATCAAGGATGTGACAGAAAAGGAGACTTGGCTGTACTGCGGCGGCAGCGCCTGATAGCTTGGGGATTCCCACTGGAGTGCTTCGCCCTGAGTTGGTTTCTCCTGCGGGGGCTCCAGCGTTCCCGGGAGTTCTGTGTAAAGCTCCGGAGATACCTGCTCCCCAAGATTTTGCAGCCAGGACCACCAGCTGTTTTTCATGGTCTTGCCGCTGCGGGCGCACCAGTAAAACCTCTCTTTTGCTCTGGTTACTGCCACATAAAGCAGCCGCTTAGCCTCACTCATCTCTTCTTGCTGCTCTTGTTCCTTCAGAGCATCATAGTTCTTCATTCCTTTGTAGGTCAGGCCAAAGAGAGGATGGTACAAGACCCGCCCGCTCGAGCTCCTCACCGCTCCTGCGTTGGTGTCGGGCAAAAATACAACGGGGAACTCCAGGCCCTTGGCACCGTGGATGGTGCGGAGTACAACCACATCCGCATGTTCCGCGTCCAAGAGGGCCTCTCCCTCTTTCTGCTGATCCTGGGCCATCAAGCGCAAGAACCGATATTGTTCGGCCATGGAGTAGACATCCCGGGCAAAGAGATCCCAGCTCTGTTCCAACAGCTTCTCGACATTGGCTACCTTTTGCGGCCCAAAGGGCAAGCGCCATGTACTTACCAAGTAGTCTGTCCGTTCCAGCAAGGCGGTAATCACTTCCGGAGCAGGGCGGTGCCGCGCCAGGGCCCGCAAATACCCATAGTCCTGCCTGGACCGCTCCGAGGCTTTCTGCTCCTGGACACTCAGGTTCTCGAGTCGGCCCTTTTGAATCCAGTACAAACCTTCATCGGAGATCAGGTAAAAGGGCGAACGCAGCACGGCAAAATGGGCCACTTGGTCCCCCTGATCCTCCAACCAGCGAAAATAGTGCAGTACATCCTGGATTTCCTGTTTGGAGTAAAAGCCTCTTCCACTTAAGTTTACATAGGGAATACCCGCTTCTCTTAGAGCTTTTTCATAAATGTGTACACTGCTCATGGCTCGAAAGAGAAGGGAAATATCTTTGTACTTGTAGGCGCCGCAAGCTACAAGCTCACGGATCTCCAGCGCAATCTGCTCCGCCTCAAGCGCCCTGGCCTGGTTGGCAGACAAGTCTTCGGCTGGAGTGAGTAGAATGTTTACACAGGGTTCTCCGGCGGGGTCTATGGCCGCCACGCTCTTCTCAAAGCCGATGCTCTCCCCCTCCATCAGACGGCCAAAGAGGGAGTTGGCAAAGTCAATTAACTCGGGACGAGAACGGAAATTCTCCCCTAGGGTGACTCCCATACCGATGGCGGAGATCTCCTCTTTAGCCTGCACAAAAACGCCCACATCCGCCCCGCGAAATCGGTAAATAGATTGTTTGGGATCGCCCACCACAAACAGTGTGGCGCCCTCGGCCACCAAGGCATCCACGATCTTCTTCTGCAGAGGATTTGTATCTTGGAATTCGTCGATCATCAGGTGCTCCAAGGGATAATCGGCCCGAACGACGGGATCCTGGAGCAAGGTGTAGCTAAGCTGCTCCAAATCGTTGAAATCCACCAGGCCCATCAGCCTTTTTCGTTCCAGGTACAGCCGGTGCACTTGCTCCAGAATTTGGCACAGATAGGCGATGATCTCCTGGCCCTGGGCCTCTTGGATCTCCTGCATCGCTGTCTCCGCCAGCTCCACCACATCTCGGGTGAACTCGCTCAGTTTGCCGCGAATGCCTTTCACCAAGCGCAGCAAGATCTCCAGAGACTCCAGGCGAAGCTGATCATCGGGAAAAACAAGACGTTCCCAGAGACTGGGCCACTCCTCCCCTAGCTCACCGAGAATCCTCTTCTGCACCTCGGTCTGGGGCTTTAGCGCCAGGACATCCTGGACACCTTGCTGCAGCTGTCTCAAGGGAAATTGGGCTTTCTCCGCGGCAAAAGGAGGATCGAACTGTAAATCCCCTTTCCGCAGCATGGCCTGATACAGTTCCAGGACCACAGCACCAATCTCCCGGGCTGTTCCCAACGCTTCTGGGGCCTCGGATTCTCTCACAACCTCCTCGATCACTTCGGTCAGCAAGATCCGAGTCTCCCATTCCTCCCCCACCCGAAACCGCGGATCGATCCTGGCCTGCAGGGGATGTTCTGCAATAATACGCTGACAGAGGCTGTGAATGGTCGAAATCTGGGCATACTCCAGCTTTTCCACTAGATCCGGGCGCTCTTGGCGCAGACGGTCCTTCATCTCCTGGGCAGCCTTCTTGGTGAAGGTTACTGCCGCTATCTTGTCCACTTCGACGCCTTGATCCACAAGATGGAGATAACGTTCCACTAAGACCCGGGTCTTCCCCGAACCGGCCCCGGCGGTGACAACGAGAGGTCTGTCTATGGTCGTAATCGCTTTCCTCTGGCTTTCTGTGGGAAAGGACATTAGAATCCCACCTCCTTGCGGCAAATACCCTGAAAGGGACAATATGCACATATCCTAGAACTAACCGGCTCGATGGGAAACTCTCCTTGCAGAATCTGCCCGAGCAGGCTCTGGAGGATGTGCATGAACTTCCGGTGCTGCTCCTGGAAGCTCGCATCGTCGAGGATATTCCTCCCCCGGGCAACTCCCAGCGCAGTTTTATAGTCCTGATGAAAGATTCCTTTCTTACCTCGATCCCCAAGGACATAATAGGCGGCTCCCACATTGCGGCCCTGGGGCAAAATCGTCTGGGCCGCCAAGAGGTAGGCGGCGATTTGTACATCCTTTCCGTCCAGCATGGCATTGATTTGGGGAGCGGATCCGGTCTTATAATCATAAAGCACATAGACGCCGTCTGGGTGCTGATCAATTCGATCGATGCGTCCCCGTATCTCCACAGGACCGAAAGAGGTGCGAATGGTCAGAGCCTGAAACCATTTCTCCAGGTGCTTGGGGCGGAAGCCGCCCTCCGCTGAACGCAGGTCGTGGCGGATAAAATGCCGCATAGTGCGGATAAGCTGGTTTGCGGGTACCGCTCCCCGTTCGGCATAAGCCTGGCGCAAAAGCCCTTCGATTCGATCCTCTCCTGCCTGGATGGTGGGGAGGGGTCCTTCGAGATGCTGTTTCCAGAAGGATTGCAGCACAATATGGACCAGATTGCCATGGTCTTTAGCATCCAGGTCTAAAGAGACCTCTTCCTCGGGGGTAAGCTGCAAAACATGACTGCAGAAGAACTGATAAGGACAATTGGCATAACGATTCAGCTGAGAGACAGTCAGGCCTTCACTGAGGATCCGCATCTTCAATGCGGACAGAAGCTCATCATCACTTAAGAATCCTTTACCGAGGAAGAGAGTAGGAGCATGGAGCGGCTCCGGAGCAAGCTCCCGCTGATCATCCTCGATCTTGGGCAAAATGGTCGCAGGCAGGTTCAGCTTCCCTTCTCGATCCACTTCAGGATAGTGCAAATGGACTTGGGCCGCCCCTTGGGTTAGGCGCTGGTACAGCTCTTCTCTCTCCAGAGTGGCCCTGGTCTTGGTCAGCCAGTGGGCATTCTTAGCCGGGGGAAACTGCCCTTCCACCAATCCACCGACATAGAGCTGGTCATAGGTATAGGCTCCGAGCTGCTCGATACTGAGGATTTGCACGCGCTCAGCAAACACCCGCTTACCCTGAATCCGGTAACTATGGAACAGACTCTCCAGAAGCTGCAAGAACTGCCCAGAGCTGCTTGTCCAGTGGCATTGTTTCAGGCTGCGGGCAATCGTTCGCATTCCTTCCCACGCCTTGACGAGTTCGGCCCAGGTCTCCACATGGTCCTGGGGTGCAGCCCACTGTTCGGGCTGCAGTTTGTCGAGAAGTCTCTCCAACCAGACCCCAAATTCTCGCAAAGGCCTGTCCATCAACGCCTCAGCGGCATCCGCCAGGATCCGGAAGATGGCGTCCCAGCCGGAACCTTGTCCAAGGTATTCTCGCCAGGCCGGCAAACCTCTCAGGGATGGAGCCAGTCGGAGCAGGCGGCGTTCTTCGGGACACAATCCCAAGGGAAAGCCCCAGCCCGGCGCAGTAAGCAGCTCCAAGTGGTGCTTCTGCCAACCCTCCAAACTGCCTCTGAGCAGAGTCAAAATTGTCTTTCCCAGGGGAGTGTTTTGTAGACTGATCTCCGGCGCGCGCCAAGGTATCTTCAGTTGTTCGAAGACAGGCAGCAAAATGGGTAGATACTGCTCTGGATTGGGAAAAGCGACCCCTACTCTCTCCAGAGGAGCTCCCTCTTCAATTTGCCGACGCAGTGCTTGACCGATCATCTCCACCTCACTTTTGGGATCCCGGGCTTGGCGGACTATGATCACAGGGTCTGGCACCTTGGGCTGAACGATTTGAATCGATCGTCCCTCACCAAGAGCGTCGATCAGTTCCTGCTCCAAAGGACTGAGCTCGATGTGCTGCAGTCGGACGACATCGACCATGGGCAGCATTCTCTTTCTCTTGGCCAACTCCACACTGCGGCGAATCTGGGCAGGTGCACTTAAGATACCATGCGAGCATAAAATCTCTTGATAGCGGCTGTGGAGGAGCCCAAGCTCACTTCGCCCTTGGGCGGGCATCAACGTCAGGATATCTTCACCATGATCGATTTGTCGAAACAGCCACTTCAATTCCTGGATGAACCCGGGGAAGTGGGCGATCGGAGCAAAAAACGCAATCTGGTTCAGATTCTCCCGAACGCACTGCCAAATGGCCACCTCCTCCAAAATCCGATCCTCTTTATAGGAAACAAGACCCTCTTTTAGGATCTGGGCCACCAATCCCGGAATGGTGACCACAAGGGAAGGGTCTCCCTCCCTCATCAGGCTGCGCCTCAAGCTGCGCAGGTGCACATTGGGAACCAGATACAAGATAGTCACGAACGCTCCCCCCCTTTTTAGAGTAAGAGTTCCTCGATGATCTGGGCCGCCCCGTCCTGATCATGAGAGGGAGCGATCCTCTTTGCCTTTGTCTTCAGCAGTTCGGGCCCGTTGCCCATGGCAATTCCCAGGCCAGCCCAGGTAACCATCTCTAAGTCATTGATATTGTCACCGATGGCCACAACCTGACTGGCCTCAAGACCGAAACGCTCCGCCACGAAACGGAGGCCTGTACCTTTGTTACAGTTGGCTGGAATCATCTCAATTCCCCGCCAAATATTGCGTTCGGTCCCAAAGAGCATGGAGTGAATCTGTCCTCCGCCATAGCCCTGGGATAGCTCCTCATAAAAGGGATCCACCTTTTCCGCCCGATCGATCAGGGAGATGCGTACAGGGGGCGACGTCAGCTTGATCCCAGAGGCGAATTCGGCACTTTCTCCCAGATAGTAGCTGAGCAGATCCTCCGGCTCCGCCCAGCTTCCCATGGGAGCCAGCACCCTTTCACCGGCACTTTCACCGGTGTAAACCAGGTAATTCATGGACATAGAATCGAGCTTGTCCACGATTTGCTGAGCCAACGCCAGATCGATTCCCCCTTGGAGGACGTTCTGCTCTGTTTGGGGATCATGAACGACCACACCATTGTGGATCACCACCAGATCGGTCAAATCCAAAGTATTGAGCAAAGGAAGTGTGTTGGACAATCTGCGGCCGGTAGCCAGAACAACCCTGATGCCTCTTCGGACCGCCCTGGAAATGGCCTCCTCTGTGCGGGGAGTGAGTTTTGATCGACTATTTAGGATCGTTCCATCAATATCTAAGGCCAGTAGCTTATACTCCACTATTCGATACCCCTCTCTACAGCCAAATGGAGACCTCATCACGGTCCATAAGCTCGATGCATTCTCGCAGTTTGGCATGGAGGTTTGGGTCGTCCCCCGTGGCATTGCGCACCTGCCTCAGAAGGTCTATACCCCGGCGAAACGCAAAGACCAGATCGCCCTCATCAATGGGTGAGTCCCGCAGCAGATTGGTAAAGTTTTCCCCATTACTCCAGCGATAGGCCAAGGCCGCCACATGATCATTGAACTGCACGGTGACCACACCAATCAGCCTCTGTTCCAGTTTGCTCAAGGAGTGCCACAGGCGATAAATAGGCGATAAATCCAGTCTGTGCTTGATGCGGTGCTCGTTTTTCCTAGGTTCATAGCCAACAGAGACCAAAGCGGCATTCAGCTCCGACGGCGGATAGGAGTGAAAGAGCCCTTCCATAAACATCTCTGTAATCAAGAGCTCATGACCATGGATCTGGCTGGCCAGAAGGCCCGCTGTGGTCAGCTCATCGCCTTGAAGATAGCCCAGTGCCTGTAAGAGAGCCTTTTTATCCGAAAACTCCTGAATATACCTTTTGTGGGGATCCAAAGCCTCCGCCCGCACCAGAAGGCGCTCGTAGGTAGTGATCTTCCGCCGGAATTTGCGATGCTCCCTCCGCAGTGATGAACGTTCGCGCTCGGGATATTGCCGATAGAACGCACTGTCCAGGCGCTGGAGGATGGTGCGGATCTCCCGCTTCAGATATTTCTTGGTCCGCTTATTATAGGTGCTATGCAAACGTCGCTCCAGTTCGCTCCTCTTTTGGATCAGGCGCCCCAGCTGCCCAGAACCCCTCAGGTTCTGCTCATAGGGAGCCAGGTCCTCTTGGACCATCTCCAGCTGCACTAGAACCCCTTGGCGTTCGGCGGACGCTTGGTAGGTGGCGAAATTCTGACCTAAAATACGATGAATATCGCCCTCATCATAATTCTTAACGAGGTTGAGGATGGAATTGTAGGTCAGAGCAAACTGGCTTTGCAGAGGCTCCACCTCATCCTCCTTCATGCTGGGGAACTGACTGGCCTCGAAGTAGTTCAAATCCACGAGGGTAAAGACAAAACCCTCTTCATCAATCCCCCGGCGGCCCGCTCTTCCCGCCATCTGGAAATATTCTCGATTGGAGATGGACCGAAAGGTAACTCCGTCCCACTTCGTACTGGAATCAAAACACACCGTCTTACAGGGAAAATTAAGTCCCACAGCAAAGGTCTCGGTGCAATACAGGACCGACAGCAAGCGATGGGTAAACAGCTCTTCAACAACATCCTTCAAAACGGGCAGCATTCCAGCATGGTGGTAGGCGATCCCTTTGAGCAGAAGCCGCCTGAGGAGGGGCCAGCGACCGCTTTGAATATTCGGATAGCGTTCCAGCACTCCGTCTATGATGGCGCGCACCTTGGCCTTGCCCTCCTTATCGAGGAAGTCATTCACTTCACCGAGCTCAATGGCATTGCTCTCACACTTGCGCCTGCTAAAGGTGAAAAACAGACAAGGCAAATAGTTGTCCTTGATGGCATTGACTAAATCTACATGGGTGGTGGATGGCCAATCCGGCTTGCCATCGATACTAGCAGCAAGCATCCTTCTATGTTTCTTCTGAACAGAACCCATGGTCGTAAAGCCCAGGGACCGCTCATAGAGGGAATGCTTTAGAGGAACGATCCGTTCATAATGGGTGACGATCTCCACCTTGGTGTCCTGCACTTCCTCAATCCAGCTCGCCAGCTGATCTACATTGGGAATGGTGGCACTTAAGCCCAAAAAACGCATGGATGAAGGCATGAAAATGAGGCTTTCCTCCCAAACACTCCCCCGCTCGGGATCATCAATATAATGAATCTCATCAAAGATAACATAGCGTACATCGCTGATCCGTTCCGGGTCTTCCTGCAGCATGTTTCGGAAGATTTCCGTCGTCATGATTAAGATGGGAGCATCGGGATTGATCACCACGTCACCCGTTAAAATGCCCATGGCATCAGGCCCCACAAGTGCCTTAAACTCCCGGAACTTCTGGTTGCTCAGGGCCTTGATGGGGGCTGTGTACACCACACGTCCCCCTTCGCGAAAGATCTTCTCTATAATGTAGTCTGCGATTAGGGTTTTTCCCACCCCTGTAGGGGCTGATACCAAGACCGATTTATTTTCGTCAATGAAATCCACGGCCTGCTGTTGGAAAGGATCTAGGGTGAAACCACGATACATTCGAGTCCTTGGCTGGTTAGTCAAGAGAAGCCTCCTTTTTCTAAGGCAAAATTAGTCGAGACAATCGCCTGCTGTGCATCATTCTCTTTGCTTAGGTTTTCCCCATCCGTAGAGAAAAAGACGAGACTACCCCAAAAAGGTAGCCCCTGGACATCTATTGCCCCAGAAACTGCAGCACTTCGCCTCTTGTGGGGATGGACGACTGGGCACCATGACGGGTCACAGCCAGGGCTGCCGCTGCATTGGCGTATTCTGCGGCATCCTTCAGACTGCGCCCCGCCCCAATTTGAGCCGCTAGGACCCCTGCAAAAGTGTCTCCAGCCGCTACTGTATCTACCGCGTTCACCTCAAAGGCGGGGTAATGAAACTCGCCGGCCAAAGTCAGACCGTAGACTCCCTGGGATCCCAAGGTGATCACCACCGCCAATGCACCGCGGTCCAAAAGGATTTGGGCTGCTTCTTTGGCCGAAGCCAGGTCATGTACGGGGACACCTGTCAAAACTTGCGCTTCATGGGCATTGGGAGTAATCACTGTAATATGCGGATAGGCACTTAAGGGCAGGGATTGGGCTGGAGCAGGATCCAGGATGACCTTGGCACCTTGAGCATTCGCCAGTCGAATAGCAGCCAGGGCCGCATCAAGGGGAATCTCCAGCTGAATCAGGACACAGGAACAGGCAGCCATCACCGGCACCAAGGCCTCAATATCCGTTGGACCGACTGCCCCATTGGCTCCAGCCACAACCATGATGCGGTTGTTGCCCCGGGGGCCGACAAGAATGAAAGCCACGCCAGAGCTATGTTCATCGTCCATGAGGACATAGGTGGTGTCAATTCCCTCCGCGGCAAGGCTGGCCACTTGTTCTTCGCCAAAGTTATCGGCGCCCACACGGCCAGCCATGATGGTATCTGCACCTTGCCTGGCTGCGGCTACCGCTTGATTCGCTCCTTTGCCCCCGAAATAGCGGCGGAAAGAGGTGGCCATGATCGTCTCGCCTTCCTCAGGCAGGCGAGGCCCCTGAATCACCAAGTCCACATTGAGGCTGCCAATCACCAAGATTTTCGTTCGCTGCATCACAAAAAACCTCCTGGTAATCTTTTCGGGATGGAACAGTAACTTCCTGCACCGCCCCAAGCAACTGTGGTACAATGTGAAGGGATGGGAATACTATCGCTGGGAGGCACGCCATGGAGAATCACTTCGGCTTTAATCTCGACAACTCATATTCCCGTCTGCCTGCATCCTTTTTCTCTTACCTCGATCCGACCCCTGTTCCAGCCCCTGAGGCCGTGTGTATCAATGACAAGCTGGCCACATCCCTTGGCCTTGATGGCCAGGCACTAAGGCAGGATGATGGAGTGGCCATCTTGGCCGGCAATCAGAATCCCCCGGGGGGAGTGCCTCTGGCCCAAGCCTATGCCGGGCACCAGTTTGGCCATTTTACCATGCTTGGCGATGGAAGGGCCATCCTGATTGGTGAACAGGTTACCCCCTCTGGTCAACGCTATGACCTGCAGCTCAAGGGATCGGGGCGCACACCCTACTCCCGTGGAGGCGATGGAAAATCCACCTTGGGTCCCATGCTCCGGGAGTATATTATCAGCGAAGCGATGTACGCCATGAAAATCCCAACGGCGCGCAGTCTGGCCGTTGTGACCACAGGTGAAAAGATTCAGCGGGAGACCCTCTTACCAGGGGCCGTCTTAACGAGAGTGGCGGCCAGCCACTTGCGTGTGGGAACATTCCAATATGTGGCCGGGAGAGGCTCTGAAAAGGAACTCCGTCTCCTAGCCGATTATGCCATTGAACGCCATTTCCCCGGTGCCAAGGCGGAGACCAATTGGTACATCCGGTTCCTTAAGGAAGTCATCGATGCCCAGGCCTCTTTAGTCGCCCAATGGATGCTGGTCGGTTTTGTCCACGGAGTGATGAACACAGACAATATGGCCATCAGCGGCGAAACCATCGACTATGGACCCTGCGCCTTTATGGATACCTTTGATCCCTCCACGGTCTTTAGTTCCATCGATCACCACGGACGCTATGCCTATGCCAATCAGCCCACAATAGCCGCCTGGAATCTGGCCCGCTTGGCCGAGAGTCTGCTGCCCCTTTTGGATCCTGATCCCGAAACAGCCCGGAAGATAGGTCAGCACGAGGTGGAACGATTCGTCTCCAGCTATGACCGCTATTATCTCGATGGTATGCGCAGAAAACTTGGCCTGAAGAAGTCTGAGCAAGCAGACAAAGACTTGGTTCGCGATCTCCTGCAGCTGATGTACGAACATAAGGCGGACTACACCAATACCTTTTTGGATCTGACCTTCGAGGGATCCAGCCAAGGTGTTCTGGGGCAATCCCCAGACTTTATCCAATGGAAAAAGCGCTGGAAAGAACGCTGCGGGCAGAATGAAGGAGGCTGGGAAGAGGCTCAGGAGCTGATGAAAACGGGCAATCCTGCGGTCATTCCACGCAATCATCGCGTGGAGGAAGCCCTAAGGGGGGCCGTGCAGTCCAGTGACTACGCTCCCTTGAGAAAGCTTCTGCGCATCCTGGAACACCCTTTCGCCCACACCCCTGAACAAAGGGAGTTTGCCAAGCCCCCGGATCCCTCAGCCTTGCCCTACCGCACATTCTGCGGTACTTGACCAATGAAGCGAGGGCTGCTGAGGGCAATTCTTGATAGACAGTACCAAACATAAGGTGTATACTAATGATTGCGAAGCAACAATCGAGTTGCGGAAATCAGCAGAGAACGCCAAGGAGGTGTCGAAATGAGAGACAAAGTTCAAGCGGTTTTAGATAAAATTCGCCCATCCCTTCAGGCCGACGGCGGAGATGTGGAACTCGTTGACGTCAGTGCAGACAATGTAGTTACAGTCAAGCTAACCGGCGCCTGTGTAGGATGTCCCATGTCCCAACTAACCTTAAAGGGCGGCATTGAGAGAATCCTCAAACAGCAAATCCCCGAGGTGGCATCGGTGGAAGCAGCCCAATAGACTTAAGAGAGGAGCCTCTGCTCCTCTCTTTTGTGTTCCATGGAAAGGAGGGACGCCTTGAAGACTCGGGAATTGGAAGCCGTAATCTCTGCTGCAGGTTTCGATGCCTTTGCGATCATGCCTGCGGAAAAAGTTCGATCCATGCTTCCCATTCTGAAGGAAGCACAAGCAGAGAATCGCTATCCAGACTTCGTCGATTGGGATCTCGACAAACGAATCGACCCCAAAAATCTGCAAAAGAGCGCCAGGAGTGTTATCTCTCTAGCCATGTCCTACAACAAAGGGCCTAGCGGTCCCACGCCTCCCCTCCACGGAACACTCTCCCGCTCGGCCTGGGGTATTGATTATCATCGCGTCTTGGGCCAGGCCATGGACAAGATCATCGACTTTCTCCTTAGATGCTGCGGAGCAAAGGAATGTACGAAGGCGGTGGACACAAGTTTCCTTTTGGACAGGGGTCTCGCCGTCCAAGCGGGATTAGGATATCCGGGAAGTAACTGTGCCGTTTATGTGCCCCCCTTCGGCTCATGGGTGTTTCTGAGCGAAATCTTGACTGACCTGGAACTACGCCCCACCCAAGCGGAACCGCAGGACAATTGGTCCTGCCCTGTAGACTGCGATCTTTGTGTGCGTGCCTGTCCCACCAACGCCCTCTTTGCGCCAGGTAAGATTCGTCCCCATCGCTGTATCTCCTACCTCACACAGATGTCTGGATCCATTCCCCTGGCGCTGCGGGAGAAAATTGGCAACAAACTGTGGGGCTGTGATATCTGCCAGGAGGTATGTCCGAGCAATCAAAAAGCTCAGATCAGCTCCCAGGATGCGTTTCAGCCCTTAATTGGCCGCCACATACCTTTGCTGCCCCTCTTAAACTTGACAAGAGGCGAGTTTGCTGAGCAGTTCGGTTCCGGCAGCATGGCCTGGCGGGGCAAGAATATTCTCCAGCGCAATGCTGCGGTGATCCTAGGTAACCAAAGAAACCGTGATGCCCTGCCCGCGTTGAAAAAAACAGCCCGGGAGCATCCCAGCACTTCTGTTCAGGATGCCTCCTTATGGGCTGTGCAACAGATCCAAAGCTCTTAGTTTACCTTCTGTTTGGCACTTTCCAGCGCCTTTTTGAGCCGTTCCCGATAGCGACCATTTGCCTTGGCGGTGGATTCCAGCGCTTGTTCTAAAAAGGTCACGGCCTCCTCCCCGCCATAGCGGCCAATGGAGAGGGCCAATTGGGCCTTTTCTTCGTTTTCTTCCGGATAGTGTTCGAAAATCTCCGCCAAGAGACTCCAACGACGTTTAGTGGGGGGACCATGGGATAAAAAGAAAGCCAGATAGGGTAACAAAGGAGAATTTCGATTCGCCCTGGCGAAGCGCCGCATAGCGGGCAGTGCCTTCCCGCCGAAGGATTGCAGCAGAGTCCAGCATTCATAGAAGAGGGGATCTTCAGGATCGATGGCGGCTAAGACCGCCAGCACCGCATCACTGACCTCACTGAGACCCCAGCGATTACAGTAGACCAATAACCGCATCAGGAACGGAACACTGAGGTCCTCGTTCAACAGGCGCACCTCAAGCACCATGGTGATCAGATTCACCACTGTCTGATCCGGCTCCACATCCAAGTGCTCGAAACTGGAAAAGAGACTGTCAAAGAAGTGATCGTATTCATCCTTTTTCAAGGCCGTGTTCAGATCAGTATGTCCAGAGCCTCCCTGCCGGAAGTTGCGAACAACACCGAGATCCGAAACAACATTTCCCTTCACCTTCCTCCGCTTTTGCCGTTCAATCGTGATGTCTTCCAAGGGAAAGTTGTAGTAGGGAGTGACGCTCAGATTGTTCACCAATGTTTGCAGGCCCAAAAGAACCACCTGGATACGGGGATGACTGACTTTCAGCCAGAGGGGCCGCAGACGCGCTCCCCTGAGCATCATGGCACCTAGGCGGCCTAGGAGGGTATTGAGTCTCTGCTCGGCATCGGGTTCAACCGCGCCTAACGCCTTGTGGGCCTTTTGGATGATCCGGTCCAGATCATCCGCACTCGTCTCGATACCAGAGGCATAGTGACGGATCATCTCACCATAGGCCGGCATGCGCAGACGGGTCTGCAGACCGCTGCCCTGCGTGAAGTGATCGACCACATATTGAATATCCAGGGGGAATTGGAAGCTCTCCAACTCTGTCAGCAATCCCTCCACCATGCGCTCCACTTCCCCTTGGGTCTTGGCTAACTCTCTCTTCCCTTTCAGGGCTGCACTGAGCAGGGCGACAACGGTAAGCAACTCCAAAGAAGCGCTGTAAGCGGAAAGCATGAGGTCCCTCTCATAGAAGAACATGCTCTCTTTGATCTCCAAACAGGCAGATACGAAGCCATCTACCGTGGTGATGTCTGCGATCTCTTCCAGTAATTCCTTGTAGTCCCTATGCAATAAGACACCCCCTACTCCCGTGCTTCGATGGCCCTGCGGGCTAGCGCATCGCAACGATTGTTAAGCTTATTATCACTATGACCCTTCACTTTAATCCACTCGATATCATGAATTCTGCTGTATTCGATCAGCTGCTGCCACAAATCAGAATTACTCACAGGCTGTTTTTTCGCATTCAACCAGCCATTCTTCTGCCAGTTCTCAATCCAGCCCTGGGTAAAGGCATTTACTAAGTAGGCGCTATCGGAATACAGACTAACCTGGCAGATCTTTCGTAAGCTTTCCAAGCCTTTAATGGCCGCGTAAAGCTCCATGCGTTGGTTGGTGGTATCGGGAACAAAACCGGAAAGCTCCTTTTCATGCGGCCCGTAGCGCAGAACAACGCCCCATCCGCCAGGTCCAGGATTACCGCTGCAAGCTCCGTCTGTATAGATTTGTACTCTTCGCTTCAGGTCTGCCGCCCTCCCCGCGCTAGATTCCCCCATCAGAAGACAGCCAGATTGTTTGGCACAGCCGGGAGAAAGTGTTACAATGACTATAATATCATACTATCCGATTTTTTGCGTTTGGGGAGAGAATTTATGACGGGAAATCCGGAAAAGATCACAAAAGGTGAAGACCATCTCGGGCAGAGCTGCATTGTGTGCCAGGGGGCCATTGAATCTGAAGATGAAGTGGTGGCTTGTCCACGCTGCCGCAGCGTGCATCACGTGCAATGTTGGCAAAACAAAGGCGGCTGCGGGAAAACAGGATGCGCCCAAATCGCCCAAGCTGTAAAATCCGAACCCCCACCGGGCGACGGACCGCCTCCTCCCCTGTCCAAGAAGGTGATCTTCGGTGTTGTTCTGGGGGTGGCTGCAGCTATCTTGGCCATGATACTTTGGCCAAAGCCCCCGGATCCTGCCATGGGACGAACGAAGATTGTCTTCTTTGGTGAGGCGGACCATCTTCTGACCTTAAGTATGACCGAACTAGCCGAGGACTACAACGCCACCAGCGAAACAATCTATATTGATCTCCAATTACTTCCGCCCAGAACGATGGACACAAAACTTGTCGTCTTGATTGCCGCCAATGAGGCCCCGGACGTGATGGCTGTCGATGACAATCGTTACCGTTATTTTCTGGAACAAGACGTGCTGCTGCCCCTAGGTGAAGATAACAGGGGAGAAACCGTGTACAGCGTCGAACACCCAGCGCAGCTGACGCACTTGGTGGTGTGGGGTGCCACCCCCCATCCCGGGCAGGCCTTGGAGGTCTTGGAATATTTTGCTGCCAACATTCCACCAGCGGATCGTGACTCCTTGAGGGAGCTCGAGGAGTTGTCCTCACCTTTTGTCCCCCTGCAGTAGATTGCGTTTGTTGCTTGCTGTTGATCCGAAAGGAGCCTTGTCTTTTGAAGGACAAAGGCTCCTTTGCTTCTCTCGAAATCCTAAAACTCCACTTGGGGAACTTGCTGGGCTCCCGGCGCCACTTCAAAGAAGGCTTTTGTCTCTCGGCCGAAGAGACTGGCCAAAATGTTCATGGGGAATCTGCGTATCGTGGTGTTCCAGCTCTGAACCGACTCATTAAAGCGCATCCGCTCTGTGGCAATGCGGTTCTCCGTACCCGCCAGCTCATCCTGGAGACGGATAAAGCTGGTGTCCGCCTTCAACTCAGGATACGCCTCGCTAATGGCTAAGAGTCTTCCGAGCGCCGAATCCAAACCGCTGTTGGCCTGCATTTGGGCCTCTGGGGTCGTAGCTCCCAAGAGACGAGAACGGGCATCGGCAACATCGGCAAAAATCTGTTCCTCATGGCTCGCATAGCCTCGAACGGTATTGACTAAGTTCGGAATCAAGTCCGCCCGCCGCTGAAGTTGATTCTCCACTTGCGCCCAACGGGCGTCCACCGTTTCTTCCAGCTCCACAAGTTGATTGTAGCGACCAATGACACTTGCAGCCAAAATCACGATCAAGACTGCGATCACAATCAGCACTACGGCTCCCTTTTTCATCTCTCTCACACTCCCGTTTTGTTTAGAATCGCCGTCCTGCTCCCCCGCCTCCGCTGCGTCCTCCACCAAAACCGCCGCCAGGTCTAGGACCGCCAAAGCCGCCGCCTCGGGGCATACGCGGTACAATCACAGTTCGGCCTGAACCCCGGCCGCCGCCACCAAGACCGCCGGTGCCGCCTGGTGGAAAGCGCCGACTGCGACGGAGGAATAAAACGATGAGCAAGAAGATGGCAAAGGAAACCAGCCAGCTCCGATCGTCGTTTTTGTCCTCTGCGATTTCAAACTCCTCACCGGCCAGAATGTCGGCATAAGTCGAAGCCATGGCGGCCAGCCCGGCCCCATAGGCCTTGTTTTTGAAGTGGGGCAGCCCTTCCTGGTCAATCACAGCTCCAATGAGCCCGTCGGGCAATGCACCTTCTAGGCCATAGCCAGGTTCTACCTCAATAGCTCCTTCCGCCACGGCCAGCAGCATCACAAGACCGCTGTCTTCCGGGCCGCCCACGCCCCATTCATTGAAAATCCCGGTAGTATACTCTTTGGGATCCATGGGTGCGGTGGTTGAAAGGGTAATGACTGCAAGTTCTATTCCCTGCTCACGCTGGAGCCTGTCAGCAATAGACTGGATCTCTTCTTTGCTCCTTTGGTCCAAGACATTGGCAAAATCGTTGACATAGCCCTGTGGAGCGGGGAAGGAGGCCCAGACCAGGTTGGTCAATACAAAGATAAGTGCCAGGATCACGGTACCCTGCAGGGCTCTCCGTCGTCTCTTCACTCGGAATCTCGCCTCTCACGTAACATGGATTCCCCTTGACGTCCGACCAGCTCTCCAAGGCGATAATAGCGGCCAAAAGCGTAGGCCAGGGGATCCGCGGAGTCTATGTCAAATCCTCCGCTGGTCATGAGCTCTCGATCATAATGAATTAGGACAACCTCGCCTAGAAACAGATCATGGGTTCCCAGGGGAATGACCTGGGACACGCGGCACTCGATATTGACCGGGCATTCGGCAATAATGGGAGCCCCCACCTTGTGACCTGGCAAAGCCGTTAAACCGCATTTTTCAAACTTGTTGTAGTCACGTCCGCTGATCATACCGCAGGTATCAACGATTTCCATTTGATCAGCCCGGGGCAAGTTGATGACAAACTCACCGGACTCCTTAATAATGGAGTACGAATGGCGCGAGGGCCGTATGCCCAAACCTATCACAACTGGCTCTGAACAAGCAACTCCTGCCCAGGCCAAGGTGGTGATGTTCGCCGGAGCTGAGCTCTGACAACTCACCAAAACAGCTGTGATCGGGTACAGCCATGGACGGGGTTGGCTCGTCATTTTCATTGGTTTTCCACTCCCCTTTACTCTTTCCTGTTATCCATCATACGCCAAGGTGCGTCTGGTGTAAAGGTCAACTGTGGTCTACCGCTTGAGGGCGATGGATCTCCTCCCCCTCGATCCAGGCAAAATCATTCGCTGTCAACTCTTGGATCATCTGACGCAGACTCGCCTTTTCGTGGGCGAAAAGCATAGTGTAAAAGGTAACCTGTTCGAAGTATTCGGTGTCCACAAGGGTCACACCTTGAGTCAGCAGTTCGTTTTGGATCTTACCGGAATGAACATAATCAACAGTGATCGCCACGTTCTGGGCTGGGACCATGCGCACAATGCCCGCCTCCTGCAAAGCTTGCCGGGCGGCTCCGCCATAGGCGCGAATCAACCCTCCCCGTCCTAGGAGGGTGCCTCCGAAGTAGCGAGTGACGACCACGCAGACATTCACGACCTGATGTGCCTTGAGAACTTCCAGGATAGGAAGGCCAGCGGTGCCGCTAGGCTCGTTATCATCACTATATTTTTGCACCTCTTGATTCATGCCAAGGATGTAGGCGGGCACATTATGGGTGGCGCTCCAATGTTCCTTACGTACCTCTTCAATAAAGGCCTCCGCCTCTGCAGGAGTACTCAGCGGCCGGATCCGAGCGATAAACTTGGATTTCTTCTCAACCAGAGTTGTTTCCGCTTCCCCCGCCACTGTCTTGTATTCCACCAACATACTACCACCTCGAGATAGTGTTCAACATCCTTTTGCATCTTCCTTCCAACTCTGCTATTCTAGTCTCGTGAGGAGGAACACCATGGACATTATTGGACAACTAGCCAAAGAACTAAACATCAGCCCAAGACAAGTGGAACAGACTGCCGCACTCTTGGACGATGGTAACACCATTCCCTTTATTGCCCGCTATCGCAAAGAAGCCACCGGCGAACTGGACGAGACTGTGATTCGGAGTCTGTCGGAACGTCTGACCTATCTTCGTGGACTGGAAGAACGCAAAGCAGAGGTCACCAGGTTGATTGAGACCCAGGAAAAGCTGACCCCAGAAATTTCCCAAGCCATTGGCCAGGCCACAACTTTACAGGAACTAGAAGACATCTACCGGCCCTTCAGACCTAAGCGCCGAACCAGAGCTTCCGTGGCCAAAGAGCAAGGTCTAGAGCCCTTGGCCCTGCTCCTCTTGGAGCAGAGCAGCACGGATCCCCAGGCCTTGGCGGAAGCGTTTCTGCATGAAGGCGTCCCCACTACCCGAGATGCTCTCCAGGGGGCCCAGGATATTCTGGCGGAACAGTTCACTGATGATCCCAAGAACAGGGCCAAGATCCGCAAATTTACCTTTGACACAGGCTTATTGGTGTGTCAGAGGACTGACGATTTGGATCTTCCGGAAGCGGCCGAATTTCAAATGTACTTCGATTATTTTGAGGATGTGGCTAAGATTCCGCCCCATCGCATTTTGGCCATCAATCGCGGTGAACGCCTCAATGTACTGAAGGTGAAGATCCAGGTGGATGTGGAGAAGGTCCACTCCCTGCTGGGTAAGGAGATGATCACAGAACCATCATCACCGGCGGAGCCCTTGCTGAGGGCGGCCATTGAAGATGGCTATTCCCGTTTATTGGCCCCGAGTCTGGAACGAGATCTGAGGAGTGCACTCACTGAAAAAGCGGAGGAACATGCCATCGGAATCTTTGCCAAAAACCTAAGAGATCTCCTCCTGCAAAGCCCAGTCAGGGGCAGCCGAGTACTGGGCATTGACCCCGCCTTTCGGACGGGGTGCAAAGTTGTTGCTGTAAACGAATTTGGCGACCTCTTAGAATACACCACCATTTACCCCCACGAACCCCAAAGACGTTGGCAGGAAGCCCTGCAAACCCTGGACACCTTGGTGCAAAAGCACCAATTGACCCTAGTCATCATCGGCAACGGTACCGCAAGCCGAGAAACAGAGCAGCTGGTAGCCGAACTGATTGAGGAATCCAAGGCTAGCCTCAAATACTTGGTTGTCAATGAAGCGGGTGCGTCGGTTTACTCCGCCTCCGATTTGGCCAGAGAAGAGTTTCCCGATTTGGATGTATCTATCAGGGGCGCAGTCTCCATCGCCCGCCGCGTGCAGGACCCCTTAGCCGAACTGGTAAAAATTGATCCCAAGTCCATTGGTGTGGGCCAGTACCAGCATGATGTAAATCAAAGGGAGCTAACATCTACCCTCGGTGCAGTGGTAGAGAGCTGCGTCAACCATGTTGGGGTTGAACTGAACTCCGCTTCAAGTGCTCTCTTGGGCCATGTCTCTGGCTTATCAAACAGAGTGGCCAAGGAGGTTGTCAGTTACCGGCAGTCCAATGGTATCTTTAGCAGACGTTCCGAACTGAAAAAGGTCAAGGGATTGGGGCCCAAGGCCTTTCAGCAAGCAGCGGGCTTTCTGCGAATTGCGGACGGCCGAGAGCCTTTGGACAACACTGCCGTGCATCCTGAATCCTATCCATTGGCCCGCAAAATCTTAGAACAAATTGGCTATAACGAACAGGACCTGAAAAATCGCGAGAGCTTAGCTGCCATCCGCAGTAAGTTAAGAACACTGAAGGCTGCCGAGCTTGCGAACACTCTCCAGGCCGGTGAACCTACAGTCCGAGACATCATTGACGCTCTGGGTCAACCCGGCAGGGACCCCAGGGATGAACTCCCTGCTCCCCTCTTTCGAGCAGATGTGCTCAGCATGGAGGACTTGAGGCCGGGTATGATCCTTCAGGGAACCGTGCAGAACGTGGTAGACTTTGGAGCATTTGTCGACATCGGAGTAAAAAAAGCCGGGCTCGTGCACATCTCGCAGCTCAGTGACGGATATGTACGGCACCCCACCGATCTTGTCCAAGTGGGCGATATTGTCTCCGTACGCATCCTGGATGTAGAACCAAAGCTGGGCCGAATCAGCCTTTCTATGAAAAGACTCAAGTAAAACAAAGCCACTGGGGCAGCCACCCGGTGGCCTTTTTCTTAAACACCAAGAAAAAAAAGATCACAGAATCTATTGACAGAATTATCTGAATTTGATAGACTAGACTTGCTAGCAAAAAGGGGCTCCGAAACACCAAGGAGGAACATGAATGAAACGACTGATTGCCTTGTTGCTGTGCCTAAGCCTCGTACTGGTGCCAATATCCGTCTCCGCAGCAGCAGCCCAGCCGGATCAGCCCTTTGGCATCGAAGTGGCACCTTTGAGTCAAGAAGAACTGGAAGAAGTGGAAGGTGGCTATAAGGTTGTTGTTGCGGCCGGGATATTTGGCGCCGTATATGGCACCTATGAGTACCTGGTAACGACCCCGCGCGATGATTGGACTTGGGGTGGAGTCGGTCTGAAAGCCCTCAACGGAGCGCTGAGCGCCGCTGGCGGCGCTTGGATCGGCACACGTTTCTAGACTGATGTCCAAAAAGTCCCTGCTTCTATCCATCGTGGTAACTTCGATCAGCCTGCTGTTCACAAATCGCTTTCTCTTTAAGGAGAGCTGGATTCAGGCTCTTAGAGGCGGGATCCTCGTTGCAGTGGGCAGCCTGGTTACGGCTGCATTGGTGGTGCGAAACGGACGCTAACTGGGGCTCGATCGCGTTTTAACAAAAGCAGCCTCCGGATAAACCGAAGGCTGCTCCCTTTTTCTTCCTTCTAGCGCAGCTTAAACTCTAGATAGATGTGTTCGTATTCGTCCATCACCTTGTCCACTCCAATGTAGAAACTGGTGTTTTCCACAACCTCATCAGCCAAATTGAGCATGGGATTGTTCTTAAAGTCTTCGGGCAGATACTCTTCCGCCGCCTTGTTGGGACTGGTGAACTTGGTCATATCGGCAATTCTAGCAGCTATCTCCGGCCGCATAATAAAGTTCAGGAACTGGTAAGCACCATCCTTGTTCGGTGCCTCTTTGGACATGACCCAAGAGTCGATATAAATGGGCATGCCTTCTGTGGGAAAAACGGGTTGAAGCTCTGGTCTGGCCTGGACACCCTTAACGGCCTGGTTGGAGTACATAAAGCCAGCTACGGCTTCCCCGTTAACCAAAGAGTCCTCTGGGGTGTTGGTCTCAAAACGCATAATGTTGGGCTTGAGGGCGAATAACTTCTCCCTTGCTTCGGCCACCTTCACAGGATCCGTTTCGTTATACTCATAGCCTAGTGATTTGAGCACCAGGCCCACGATTTCTACAGACCAGTCAATGATCACAACATTACGCGCCAGTTCTTCTTGCCACAGATCATGATAGCTCGTGATGGGATCAGCTCCTAGGGCTGCCACCGCTTCAGGATTGACCAGCAAGAAGGAGATGGATACCGCATAGGGGATAGAATATTGATCCTCTGGATCGTAATAGGCGCCGTGATAGACTGGGTTGATGTTGGCGTAGTTGGGCATCTTATCTTTGTCCAAGACAGCAAGCATGTCGTTTTGCCTGAGGATATCGACCATGTAATCGGTCACTACCGCTAAGTCATATTGATCAGGATTGGCTTCCAGCAGCGACTGCATATCCTCATTGGATGTAACCTCTTTGTAATTCACCCGGATGCCGGTCTCGGCGGTAAACTCATCAATGATCGCTCGAGGAATAAAGTCGCCCCCCCAAGTCATGAGATTGACCTCTCCTGCAGCTTCTACTACCCCTACAGTGAGCAAGGCTATCAAGAAAATTCCGACCAGTAGACAGAATCTTTGCGTTCTCATTTATAGAGCCTCCTTGTGTTGTTTTTTTCCGACCAGTTGACTCAAACCAACGATGAAAAACATCCCTACCAAGATCAAGGTACAGAGCGCATTGACCTTCGGAGTAACTCCCACCCGCATCATGGAGAAGATATGCACAGGCAGGGTTGTACTCTTTGGGCCTGACATATATGTCGATATTATCACATCATCCAGGGATAAAGCAAGTGACAGGAGCGAAGCAGTGACGATGGAAGGAGCTACCAGAGGCAAAATCACTGTTCTCACCGTCTGCCACTTTGTAGCACCCAAGTCCCTGGCTGACTCCAAAATGGAACGATCAATCTCTTGCAGCCGCAGCTGGACCATAATATACACATAGGGTATGCAGAACAGGGAATGGGATAGAACCAGAGTGAAGTGTCCTAGAGGCAGTCTAACAGCGTTAGCGAAGATCAAAAGAGCAATCCCTAGGGCAATCTCTGGAATCAAAAGGGGAAGAATCATCACTCCCTGGATGGCCCTTTGCATTCTCTCCGTTACCGACATGGCAACAATGGCACTGGCTGTACCGAGTATGGCTGACACAAGCGATGTGATCACCGCTACTTCCATACTGATGCGAAAAGCTGCGCCAATGACCCTATCACTAAACAGCTGCCTATACCAACTTAGCGTCAGACCGGTCCACTGGGCCGTTGAAGGACTGGCATTGAAGGAGTAGAGGATCACACTGAGAACTGGCAGGTAGAGTGCGACAAAAAAGAGTGATAAATAGAAGGCGCCGAATCTGCTCGTCTTCGTGCTCATTGAAATAATCCTTCCTTATTGTTCTTGGTTATCCTACCATAGATGGAGACGACGATCAAAGCCACGGCAATCATGATAATGGAGAAGGCTGCAGCCAATGGCCTGTTACGTCCCCGTGTGGCCTGCGTGTTAATTAGGTTACCCAAGAAGATGGTGTTTCCGCCTCCCAAGAGGTCCGAGACATAAAAGAGTCCGAGGGCGGGAATGAAAACCAGAGTAAACCCTCCTGCTATACCAGGTATGGTCAGGGGAATTGTAATCTTAAAGAAAGTCTGGCTCCGACTAGCTCCCAAATCATAGGAGGCTTCGAGCAGGGATCGATCCAGTTTATCTACGGAATTAAAAATGGCAACGACCATAAAGGGAATGAGCATGTAGGCGGTTCCGATGAGAGTGGTACTAAACTTGTACATCATGGAAAGGGGTCGATCGATCAGTCCAAGGGCCAGGAGGATATTGTTGATCACCCCGGCGTTTCCCAGCAAAATCATCCACCCATAGGTGCGCAGCAAACTGGAGATCCAAAAGGGAAGCATGATCAAACCAATGGATAAAGCGCGTTTCTTCGCCGGTAGTTTAGCCGTAATATAGGCCACCGGATAGCCGATGAGCAGCGTGACCAGCCCCGTCAAGAAAGCGAGCAAAAGGGAGTTTCGAAACACCCTCAGGTAGATAGGGTCAAAGACCCTTTGATAGTTTTCCAGGGTAAATTGCAGCACAATGTTCCCCAAGGAGTCTCTAGACAGAAAGCTCAATACAAACACAAACACAAGCGGTATTCCCACCAATAACCCGATCCAGACCAGAATCGGGACGGCCAGAAGATTTTGTTTCAGCGTCTTCATGCTAAATCTCTCCTTCTAGCCACGACTCTTCCAGAGAAAGCAGGATCGCTCCATGTTCCTCCCATGCGATAAAAACCAAATCGCCTTCCCTGCATTCGCATTCCGTTTTTTGATACTCCACAACCGTGATCGCTTTGTGATCGACGCTAAGTTCGATGCGAATCTGCGATCCAGCATAGTGAATGGACCGAACCTCGCCTTGAAGTGCATTGGGCACAGGGTCGCATGATACCCGCATCTTATCCATATGGATGGCCATAATAGCTGGTTTGCCAGCTTGCAGCGGCTGTTTGTGGGGACTTCTGATGCTGACAATATGATCACCAAGCTTAACTTTGGAATGGGTGTCCCCTATCTCCACCACCTCAACCTGCATAATATTACGATCACCAATAAAGGTGGTCACAAACAGATTGCTGGGGTTATTGTAGATATCCCTGGGAGTGCCGAGCTGCTGCACCTCTCCGCCATCGATCACAACGATCCGATCGGACATATTCAAGGCTTCCTCTTGGTCATGGGTGACATAGACAAAGGTGGTTCCCGTTTTCTTCTGCAAATGGGCCAGTTCCGTCTGCATGTGCTTGCGGAGCTTCAAATCCAAGGCTCCCAAAGGCTCATCCAGAAGTAAGATGGCGGGTTCATTAATCAAAGCTCTGGCGATGGCGATCCTTTGCCTCTGCCCGCCGGACAGCTGATGGGGCAGGCGTTTCTCATAACCGACCATCTGCACCAAATCCAGCACATCCCCCACTCGCTTCTTCAGGTCCACCTCCCGCATGGCCTTGCGCACTCGAGGACCATAGGCGACATTGTCATAGACATTGAGATGGGGAAAGAGGGCATAGTTTTGGAAGACAGTATTTACATTTCGCTTGTTGGGAGCGATGCCTTTGATGGAACGGCCGCCGAGCAAAATGTCCCCCGAATTAACAGTTTCCAATCCCGCAATGCACCGAAGCAAGGTGGTCTTGCCACAACCGGACGGTCCCAACAAGGTAAGAAATTCTCCCTGTTCGATGGTGAAGGATATGTCCTTCAAGACATGAACATCACCGAAATACTTATTTATATCCACGAGAGAAAGTAACGGTTTCACTTGCAGCCCCTTCCCACGAAATCTAGCAACTATGATGGTTTCAGAATCAGTATAGTGGAATTAATACTGTATGTCAAAGGATGGGACTCGCTACTAGCTGTCCTTGAGGGCATCCACAGGGGTCATCTTCGCCGCCTGCCAGGCCGGATAGAACCCAAAGACCTGACCCATAAGGACCGCTACGCCAAAGGAGAGCACGGCTGCTAGAGGATTTAGGCCACCTAGGCTTGTCAATCGAGGGTAGACGATCTCCTGCACCAGCAGATGAATGAGACGGTCAGCAGTCAAGTAGGCTGCAAAGAGGCCTAGTAAGGAACCCAGAATAGAAAAAACAAGGGATTCATTTAAGATCTGCCAAACGATCATAGCCTTAGAGGCTCCTAATGCTTTTCTCAAACCTATTTCCCTCGTTCGCTCCACGACACTGACGAGCATGATGCTCAAAATGCCGATGGCGCTAATCAGGATGGAAACAAAGGCAAAGGCACCCAAAAAGAGGGTGATCGTTCGAATCTGTTCACTGAAGTACCGTGTGGAATCGAGAAAATACTCTCCTCGAACCTCCATGGCATCCAAAGTACGATCGGCCAGCAGGACCTGGGCATCGGCCACCGCTTCATAGGCCTTGCCCGACTTGGCCTTCAGGACAATCTCATGGTACAGCCGCTCGTATTCACCGCCATCGTTCTGCTCCATCCAGGCTGGCTGCGACGCATTAAGGGGAAAGATCATGTTTGCTGCTGGTAGGAAAAACTCAAGGAAAGGCGATTGCGGCTTATAGACACCGATCACCTCGAAACCGAGCAGATCCTGACCATAGTCCCCTAGATAAATGTTCTTCCCCAGAGCCGACTGACCCGGGAAGAGCTGGTTAGCAATGACTTCGGAGATGAGAAGAACTCTGCTCCGCTGCTCCTGATCAACATCGGTGAAGAAGTGACCCTCGACAAGCTCAAGGTCCACACCTTGAGCATAACCTGCTGTGGCTTCCGCGGGATTTAACACCGCATAGGCCATACCGTCCACTACGATCTGACGTTCCCACTGATTCTGGAGGATGAAAGCGGCATCGATGTATTCACTCTCTTCCAGCCTGGCGAGATCGCTGAAGCGCAAGTTGCTAGCGGAGCTGATCATCATGCCGCCGCCCGGAATTTCCTCCTGTTGGGACAGGGAGATCTTCGCTAATGTACTGCCTAAGGTACGATTCACCTCAGCCAAACTGCCCGTGGCCTGTAGATTCAGGGATAGGATAATGGCCACAATCCACACCCCCAACCCCATCTGCAGGATGGTTAGGAGAGAACGCAGAGGCCGTTTGATCATGACACGCCCGGTAAACTTCAACACTTCCAAGAACATCACTCCCTCAGTCCGTGCGCAAAGCGTCCACTGGATTGGTTCGGGACCCAAGATACGCTGGGTAGACTGCAAAAACTAGGCTGACCGCAAACCCCAAGGCAATCCCCAAAAATACTCTGGTTCCTCCCATACCAGTCAGGAAAACGGTCCCAAGTACCTGCTGCAACGCTTTTGCCAGGGCGAAAGAGAGAAGAATCCCCAGGATAGAGCCGATCAGGCCCAAACTGACCGCTTCCATCACAAATTGCCGAAAGACCAGGAAGCGGGAACTGCCTAGAGCCATGGACAGTCCGATAGATTTTGTACGCTTCAGAACCCTGGCCAACATCAGGTTGAGAATGTTGATCACCGCAATAATCAGCCCCACGGAGGCAAAGACTCCGATTAGGAGCGCGTAGCGCTGCATTTGCTTTTGCGACTCCTGAAACTCAAGCAAAGAGCTGCGTAAGGCGATCTGATCGCCCCAGATGAGTTGTGCTTCGCTTTCGACCTGTTCTAGGGCTGCAGAAATATCCACGCCCACATCGAGGCCAATGGAGACATTGGAAAAACTCGATTCGTCTCCTCTGCCAGATCCGTAGGGAGAGGCAGTTACAGGGGCATAGGCCGTGCGGTCGCGTCCGAAAACTGCAAAGGATTCGCCTCTTTGTGGAGGATCAAACACCCCAATTACAGTGTAATCCCAAGTTTCTTCAGTGCCAAAGACAGCCAGGGGAACCGCTTGGCCAAGGGGGTCACTCTCTCCGAATAGTTCCTTGGCTAGAGCATCCGACAAAACCATCACCCGATTACCTTGCTTGACGTCCTCGGACACGAAGAAGCTGCCAGTTTGCAGCGGCATCTGGCGAAAGGCGAAATACTCGGGTATCGTGCCCATCACCGAGAGGTGGTTGGCATAGCGCCAGCCTAAGGCGGCACCACCGCTACTCTCCTCTTCCCCTTGCTCCACTTCTGGAAGAAGGGGGGTTGCAGCTGACCAGTACGCCTCCACATAGACATGCATATTAGGGGGGAGATGCTCCTGCAGCTCTTCTATCTCCTCGAGCGTTGCTTCCCACCGCCCGCTCTCGGCGGCGAAATCCAACAAGGTTAATGGAGCTCCCTCCCTGCGAAGGGCTTCATTCTTGCCGACCAGTTCCAACAGGCGAAAGTGCTCCGCCTGTTCAAAGCCGCGATACTGCTCTCCAATGGACAAAAACATGGACAGGACAGTGATGATTACCCCGCCGCCCAGAGCAATCGCCACCACAATGAGCAAGGACTCTAAGAGCTGTTTTCGGGAGTGCCGCAGCGACCACATTAGTTGATCCCACAGTGCCAAGTTACCGCCCCCTACCCAATAAGTTCAAACACCAAAGTGCGCAAATCACGACCGCATAACGTCCATAGAGCAAGCACGCTCTGCACATAGACCATCTTGCCCTGGGCATAGTCGAGCTGTGCCTTTTGAACAGCCAACTCCGCCTCTTGCACTTGCAGCGCCGTCACTAAACCCGCCTCATATTGTCGACGGCGCAAATCCAGATCATCTCTGGACAAGGCAAGGTGTTCCGCCTTGAGGTCCATTTGATCTTGAGCAGCTGTGATGGATTGTATGGCTTCCCGCAATTCGGCATTTAAACTGTTTTTCTGTGTTTCCAAGGCAAATTCGGCCTTAGCCGCGGCGAGTTCCAGCTCTTCCAGGAGGATATTCCTTGGATACAGGGTTTTCGTGGCCGAAAGGCCCAAATCCCAGCTCCAGCCGGAACTGGCCTCATTGAGCCGCACTCCTCCGCTGGCCTTAAAATCCCAGCCGCGGGTCTTGCGCTCCAGTTCCAGCTCCTCGTAAGCTCGCTGGAGATCCCCTTCGGCTCGGCGCAGAGTTGAACTTGAGGTAAAGACTTCTAAGCGAAGTTCTTCTTCCATTAATTCAAGGCTCATATCCCTCACGTCAAGGACGGGATCGTAGTCTACCAATTCCACTTGGCCCAGGCTGGTACCCAGTCGCAGCTGAAGCTGATCCAGTCGATCCTCCGCTGCAGCCAGGGCCGCAATCTGGTCCCTAAGTGCTTGCCGCAAGGGCAGATCATCATAGTCTGGCGTGATACGGGCGGCATCCAGAGAAGCCTCAAGAAAACGCAAACGATCCGCCTCGTAGTCCCGGCGGTCAATCTGCTGCCGGAGCTGCAATAAGAGATCGACCGTCTCCAGGACTAAGCTGTTGGCCTGAATCCGTCTCGTTTCGTCAGGAGTAGGTTCTACCTGTGCCTTTTCTGATACTTGAAAGAAGGCATAAGCCAAGTTCAGACTGGCCGCTGGCCGCACCGCCATACCGCTCTGGTCAAATCCCAGCGTCAGGCTACTCCGCAGATCCATGTTTTCGCCCAAGGGCATCGTCATGGTGAGACTGCCTGCAGGTTTCTCCAAACTGCCATCTTTAATCCCCACTGGTTCTAGGCGCGCCGTCAGTTGCGGGTGTTTGCCTGTAGCTTCCCGTTTGGCCGCGAGCGCTTGTTCCCATAAAAACAAGGCATGACTGCTGTTGTGTGCAAATGCCAGATCCAGCGCTTCCTCCAGGGTGATGGACGTGGGCTCTGCAGCGTATGCGCTGACTACAAGAAGCAGACTCAAGAGCAGAACGCTGCAGATAGCCTGAGGCGTCCTAATCCGCATAACTCTCACCTAGTTCCTCGGGTTTGCCAATGGTCTGCAAGAGCTTGATTCGAGCCAGAGTATAACTGGACAAATCCGCACTATACTGCTGTTCTAAGTTGGCTAGTTTTTCTTGCTGCGCCACGATCTGGGCGTTACTGAGAACACCCGCCGCGTATTTGCTCTCCTCCGCCTTTAAGGTCTGCCGCTCCAATTCAATGTTCCGCTTGGCGGCCTCCAGGCCGTGGGCCTGATCCATCAGGCTGTAGTAGCTGCTGCGAATTCTAAAGTAGAGGTTCTGTTCAGCTTGGAGCAGGCCGATTTCAGCCTTCTGCTGGTTCACCAAGGCTTGTTCCAGCTCCACCCTTGGGGTGAAGGGGCTTTGGGCCAGAAGCACCGCGTCTTGGGCTTTCTGCAGCCTCTCCTGGGCAGTAAGCACCCCGGAATCCAGCTTGAGAGCCAGCTCATAGCAGGTGTCTAAACTTAGGGTAAAAGGCACAAAATCGAGCAGCAGCCGCTCGGTAAGGACCGTTTTCTGTGCTAAGGGCATTCCGAGGATCTCGTTAAACCTCATCGCCTGCGTTTCTTGATCAGTGAGGGCTTTTTCCAGGCGATGTTCTGCATCGAATAAACTGTTTTGTGCCCGCTCGATGTCCAGGGAGGAAAGCAGACCCGCCTGGTATTTATTCTCATCCATGGCCAATTGGCTTTCGGCCCGTTCTTTAGCCATTCTCGCGTTCTCTACCATAGTTTCACTCTCCAGCAGCTGCTGATAGCTGGTGCGAACTCCATCGATGAGCTCCTGGCGCTGATCGGCGTAAGTTTCCTGGGCTTTGTCCCACTCCACTTGCGCCTCTTTGAGCATCTCTTCATCGCCTACGATCTGTGCTCGTTTCAGCTTGGCCTCTGCTTCTTGCCAATCGAGGGTGGCAATTTGGAAGTCCAAATTACGTTCCAAAGCAATATTCACGGCCTCCTTGATACTTAACTCCAATATGTCTGAACCGGCCTGGGCCATCAAGGCAAAGCCAAAAGTTAGGCAGAGAAGCAGAGCCCCCCGCAGGGTTAGTTTTCCTGCTCTTAGCATCACGATTCCTCCCTAAGCATCTTTCTTTTGTTCAGCAGTGATCTGGTCTTGCACAATTACGCCGTCACAAAGCTTAATCAAACGTTTGCCATACCTACTGATGGTAGGATCATGGGTGACGATCACAACGGTAGTTCCCCCATCGTTTAGGTTTTGCAGAATCTCCATAATCTCGGCCCCCTGATCGGTAGCTAGGTTACCAGTGGGTTCGTCAGCAAGAATCAGCGTGGGATTATTGGCCAGGGCCCTAGCGATGGCCACCCTCTGCTGTTCACCACCGGAGAGCTGGGTCGGCAGATGTTTGAGACGGTGATCCATACCCACTCCTTTCAAGAGCTCCGCGGCAAGCGCCCTTCTTTCGCCCTTCCCTTTCCCTGCATACATCAGAGGCACCATCACATTTTCCAGGGCGCTCAGTTCGGGGAAGAGATTATAGCTCTGAAAGACAAAGCCGAAATGGCGATTGCGGATTTGGGCCAGCTCTCTGTCTCGCATACGTGTGATATCCACATCCTCCAGATAATACGCGCCTCTGCTCGGTTGATCCAAGACACCCAGGATATTGAGCAAGGTGGACTTGCCGGAACCAGAGGGACCCATGATGGATAAAAACTCTCCTCTTTGGATCTCCAAATCGATGGCATCCAGGGCCCTAATCTCCACATCACCCATGAAATACTCCTTGCTCACTCCCTCTAACCTAATCACAGCGCATGCCCTCCTTCAGGTAAAACTTGAATCTCATCGAGATGGCGAAAGGCATCATACGAGCTGATAATCACCTTTTCGCCGAGTTCGAGACCACGCAAGATCTGTACCGAATTACCTTGCAGCAGTCCAAACTGCACATCACGTTTGCGAGCTTGATTACCATCAATGACGTATACGAAGAGCTGCTGACCGCTTGTTAAATAGGCGCCCCGGGGCAGAAATAAGCTGTCACGATGCAGCTGCAGATGGATATTTGCCGTCACCTGACTGTTGGGCCGTAGATGCGACACTTGGTCCAGAAAATCCACCCTTACCAAGACAGTGGGCCCATCGGTCCCCTGTTTTGCCTGGGGGGCAATATACGAAACTTCTCCCTGATAGTCTGTTTGCCCTAGGCTAACGTCGACAGGGGTGCCCAGACCAAAGCGTTCTGTCTGACCGGGAGCCACTTGCACCTCCACGACCTGGCTGGTCAGGTCAGCCAGTTCACCAAGATCTTGATGGGCTGTAACCATGCGATTGCTGGGGATTTTTAGCGACAGAATCCGTCCCGCAAAGTCCGCCTTCACAGTGAAGTTGTCCATTTTCTCCTGGGCCTTGGCCAGCTTTTCCTCGCTAATGGCGATGCTCTTGATCAGCGCCGCCTGATCCGCTTCGTGCTTGCGGGTTAGGAGTTCTAACTCCCGCTCGCTTTGGGCGATGCGCCGTTTGGCGGCGTCCACGTTCTGCTCTGCCTTTTCCAGTTCAACCCGGGGAATGGAACCATAGCCATAGAGTATCTTTTGCAGCTCCAACTGATCCTCAGCCTGGCTCAGCTGTTCCTTGGCATCAAGCACCTTGACGCGCTCCGCGTCCATCTCCAGTTCCTGATCGATTCCCAGCTGGGCCAGTTTCGCCCCGAGCTCTCCGAGTTCTGTCTCGGCAGCATTTCTCTCGCTGACGGCTTCCGCCGAATACAAACGCAGAAGGGGTTGTCCCTCCTCCACATCCTGACCTTCTGCAACAAAGACTTCCTCGATCGTTCCTGCAATCTTTGGTTCAATCAAGGCCACCCGCTTGGGGATAATGGTACCTCGGACGGCCAGGGTTTCCAGAAAGTCCTGTGTCCCCACGGAAGCATAGGTGTAGAAGTTCAGTACAAAGCTCTCCTGTTTAGGCATGAAGAAATAGTAGGCTCCGTAGGCGATGAGGCCGATAGCGATCATTGTGAAAAGAATGAGACCCAGTTGCTTCTTGTTACCGGATGATTTGGGTTTTTTCCCCTGCTTGCGCAGTCTTTCTGGTACGATGGGTTCGTTCATCTTTGTGACCCCCTGATTAGTGCAAGAAAAAAGCTAGTCCTCCCAGATGTTTTCTCGAGCGACCTCCCCTTTCCTGTTGTGAATTGCTGGGTACAAACGGCCGCATTTTACTTAATCTTCCATGGCCTTTGTGGGTTTCCTTCACAATCTACAGCTTACTGCAGAAAAACCCAGTAGGGCGCAGTGCAATCATCCTATCCTCTAGAGAAGGTCGCTGCACGTCCGGGAAAACTGTCTGTTCTTTTGGTTTTTTCTGCCAGCGCAAAGAAATAGGACCGACTCGTTGCGATCCTATCTGATGTGCTGCCACCTTTGCTAGACGCATGTAAGAAAAAGAGACAGAACACGGGGTCCTGTCTCCTTCTGGTCCATTTAGGCTAAAATTGCTTCGATTCTGTCCAGAGTGTCCTGACTTAAGTCCACTTCCACAGCCTTACAGTTGGCCTCAATCTGCTCCGGGCGAGAAGCGCCAACTAAAGCACTAGCCACATTGCCTTGGCGTAAAATCCAGGCCAAAGCCATCTCCACCAAGGAGATGCCCAGTTCGCCTGCGAAGTCTTCCAAAGCATCTACTTTAGCGAGAACCCCAGAATCAATCAGATTCTGTACAGATTGGTTGATTTCCGGATTGGAGGCCCTGGTTCCTGCGGGGATGCGGCCGCCCCGATACTTGCCCGTTAGAACTCCCTGGGCGAGAGGGGAGAAGACAATCTGGCCAATTCCATACTTCTCACTCACTGGGATAATCTCTGGTTCAATGTAGCGATTGAGCATGTTGTAGACGGGCTGGTTGACAACAATGCGCTCCAGTAAGCAGCGGTCCGCCACGGCCACTGCCTCCTCAATCTGCGCCGCCGTCCACTGGCTCACCCCTGCGTAGAGTATCTTGCCTTGGCGAATCAGATCATCAATCACCCGCAGCGTTTCCTCCACGGGAGTTTCCGGATCATAGCGATGGCAGTAGAAGATGTCCACATAATCCAGTTCCATCCGCCTTAGGCTGCCATGGAGCTGTTCAAACACGTGCTTGCGAGATAAACCGCGCTCATTCACACCATCTCCCATGGGCCAAAAGGCTTTGGTGGTGATAATGTAGGTCTCCCTGGGGAAGGGACGCAGCGCTTTTGCCATCACGATCTCTCCCTGACCCCGTTCATAGACATTGGCGGAATCAAAGGAATTGATCCCCAGTTCGTAAGCGCGACGAATGGTTCTGGTGGCGATATCATCTTCCACAGTTTTCCCATACGTTAACCAACTACCCAAGGAAATCTCACTAACCTTGAGGCCCGATCGACCTAATCTGCGATACTTCATAAAATCATCTCCTCTCTTGGTAAGAAGCGACTGCTCTGACCATCGGCAAACGCAGCGGACAACATAAGTTTGATCCTGTTTAGCTGGTTGACCTCGCTGGCCCCGGGATCGTAATCGATGGGGATGATGTTGCTCTCGGGATACATCCTCTTTAATCCCCTGAGCATACCCTTACCCACCACATGGTTGGGCAAACAGGCGAAGGGCTGCATACAAACGATGTTATTGACTCCACTCTCGATCAGCTCCACCATTTCACCTGTGAGAAACCAGCCTTCTCCTGTCTGGTGCCCCAAGGATATCACTTTAGAGGCGTTTTTGGCAACCTCCCGAATAAGCTTCGGCGGGCTGAACCTTTTGCTTGCGGCCAATGCGGCCCTGTAGGTTTTGCGGTAAAGCTCCATGATGGTAATTAGGCTGTTGGAGCCGGCCCGTTCCAGCCAGCTTCCTGCCAGATACCGATACTTAAAATCAAAACCTAAGAGCGAATACAAGAAGAAATCCACCAGCTCAGGAACGACCGCCTCCGCGCCTTCCGCTTCAACGAGGCTGACCACATCGTTGTTGGCTGTGGGGTGATACTTGACTAGAATCTCCCCCACCAAACCCACCCTTGGCTTGACTGCTTCCACTGTCTTGAGGGCGTCAAAGTCTCGCACAATACAGAGAATGTTGTCTTTGAACCTCCTCGGTGAATACGACTCCATGGACTGCTCACAAAGGGCAGCCCATTTTTCATACAGCGCGTTGGCCGATCCAGGCACCGTCTCGTAGGGTCTGACCCTATAGAGACATTTCATCAGCAAGTCACCATAGACAAGGGCAAGCATGGACCGATGCAGCAGGGGCAGGGTGATCTTGAATCCAGGATTCTTTTCGAAGTTCTGAATACTTAAGGACAGCACGGGCACTTGACCATAGCCCGCATCATGAAGTGCTTTGCGCAGAAAGCCAATATAGTTGGTCGCTCGGCATCCCCCTCCCGTCTGGCTGATGATCACCGTTGTGTTCTGGGGATCATGGACGCCTGATTTCAGAGCCTTCAGCAGCTGCCCCACGACAATTATCGCAGGATAGCAGGCATCGTTGTTCACGTACTGGAGGCCAACCTCCACAGCCTCCTTGTCCATGGCTGGACAAATCACCACATTGTAGCCGGATAATGCCAACGCTCTCTCCAGGAAGCGGAAATGGATGGGTGCCATTTGGGGGACAATGACGGTATGTTCTCTTTTCATTTTGCGAGAGAAAAGCTTCCGTTTGTACCCAGGCTGCGGAGCCCCCGGCTTGCGGCCATTTTTATCCCGCTCTACCATGGCGGCCTGCAAGGAGCGGAGCCTGATGCGGGCCGAACCCAAGTTGTTCACTTCGTCGATTTTCAAGCAGGTATACATCTTCGAGCGAGCCTGAAGAATCTCCTGCACCTGATCGGTGGTCACTGCATCCAGGCCGCAACCGAACGAATTCAGTTGAACCAGCTCTAGATTCTCCTGACCACCCACAAAACTAGCTGCGGCATAGAGACGGGAATGGTAAGCCCACTGATCCACAACCCGCAGGGGCCTGGCCACCTCTCCTAAGTGAGCCACCGAGCCCTCCGTTAACACAGCCATACCCAAATCGTTGATCATGGCAGGTATACCATGGTTGATTTCGGGATCCAGATGGTAGGGGCGTCCCGCCAGCACAATTCCTTTCAGACCATGCTCCTTGAGGTAGGCGAGGGTCTCTTCGCCCTTTTTTGCCATGTCCGCTCTGTACTTGGCCAGCTCATCCCAGGCTCTATCCACCGCTCCACCCACTTCATCGGGCTGAATATCCAGCTCCGCAAGTTCCTCCATCAAGCGTTCCTTGAGCCTCGCCTTGTGATCGAAGGGTAGGAAGGGATAGATAAACCTGACATTCCCTTCTCGCAGCTGACCCACATTGTTCTTAATCACTTCGGGATAGGAGATCACAATCGGACAGTTAAAGTGGTTATCGGCATCTGTCTGTTCCTTCTGCTCATGGGTTAGACAGGGATAGAAAACCAGATCCACTCCCTTTTCCACCAGGTCCACAATGTGACCATGGGCAATTTTGCCGGGGTAGCAAACCGATTCAGACGGTATCGTCTCCATCCCCTTTTCATAGAGGGATTTAGAAGATCTGGAGGAAAGCTCAACGGAGTAACCCAGTTCCGTAAAGAACGTAAACCAGAAGGGATAGTCCTCATACATGTTCAGCACTCGCGGCAGCCCCAAACGGCCCCTCTTAGCCTCTTCGGGTTTTAGGGGCTCATAGGCAAAAAGCCTTTCATAGGTATAATCAAACAGGTTAGGCAAATTGTGCTTTCTCTGGTCACCTCCCGCACCCTTGCTGCAGCGATTACCAGAGATATGGCGATGCCCCGGCCCAAAGTGATTGATCGTCAACAAGCAGCGGTTGGAGCAGCGCTTACACCTAGCTAGTTTGGTTTCCAGCGATAGGTTCTCCAGTTCCTCACGACGAAGCAAGGTGGACTCATACCCCTCTACATAACCCTCTTTGGCTAGCAGTGCAGCGCCAAAGGCACCCATGAGGCCGGCCATGTCCGGTCGAACCACTTCACAGCCGGTCAAACGCTCAAAGGATCGCAAGACGGCGTCATTATGAAATGTGCCCCCCTGGACCACGACCCTTTGACCGAGTTCCTCCTTACTCCTGAGCTTGATCACTTTGTACAGCGCATTTTTCACCACGGAGTAGGCTAACCCTGCGGAAATTTCGCCCACGGTGGCGCCTTCTTTTTGCGCCTGCTTTACCCGGGAGTTCATAAACACGGTACAGCGGGAGCCCAAGTCAACTGGATGAGCCGCCAGCAAAGCTTCTTCCGTGAACTCCTCTATACTTAAGTTAAGGGAAAAGGCAAAGGTCTCTAGGAAGGATCCGCATCCCGAAGAACAAGCCTCGTTCAGTAGAATATTATCAATCGCTCCATCCTTGATATGGAGGCACTTCATGTCCTGCCCCCCAATATCCAGGACAAAATCCACGCCTGGCCGGAAAAACTCCGCCGCCTTGTAATGGGCTACCGTCTCAATTTCGCCCAGATCCACATGCAGTGCAGATTTAATCAAACCTTCTCCATAGCCCGTAACAACGGAATTGGCGATTTTGGCGCCCTGGGGCATAACGTCGTAGAGCTGCAGTACAGCCTGGCGAACCGACTGGAGAGGATTCCCTTGATTACTGCCATAGTAGCTGTGCAAAATGGCCCCATCCTCATCGATCAGGACTGCTTTGGTTGTGGTAGAGCCCACATCAAGCCCTAAAAAGCACCGGCCCTGGTGCATGGCGAGCTCTCGCCTGGCCACGCGATTGCGATTGTGTCTGGCCCGGAACTCCTCCAATTCCTGCTGGTTAACAAATAAGGGGTCCAGCCTCGTCTGGGGTTCCACGGTAACGTGAGCCATTTGATCAATTCTCTCCATCAAAGTGGAAAAGGCGATGGACTGGTCCTCCCAAGCATTCAGGGCGGCCCCGATGGCCATATACAGCTGGGGATTCTCGGGAAAGATCACCTGGCTATCCTTTAGCTCCAGGGTTTCAATAAAGCGCTTGCGCAGCTCCGATAAGAAGTAGAGAGGCCCGCCCAAGAAGGCCACATTCCCCTTAATGGATCGACCGCAGGCCAGGCCGCTGACGGTTTGAACGACCACCGACTGGAAAATCGAAGCGGCCACATCCTCTCTAGCTGCACCGTCATTGAGAAGGGGCTGAATGTCTGTCTTGGCAAATACGCCACAGCGGGCGGCAATGGGATAAATCGTTGTATGACCTTTTGCCAGCTCATTGAGGCCCGCGGCATCCGTTCTTAAAAGGACCGCCATTTGATCGATGAAAGACCCGGTGCCTCCCGCACAAATACCGTTCATGCGCTGCTCAATTCCATCCTGAAAAAAGGTGATCTTGGCATCCTCACCGCCAAGCTCGATCACCACATCGGTTTCAGGAAAAAAGGTCTGAATCGCTTTGGTTCCCGCGATCACTTCCTGCACAAACCCCACGTCGAGGTGTTCGGCAACGGCCATACCGCCCGATCCAGTTATGTTCAATGTGATGTGATGATCCCGAAACTCTTCATAAGCCTGTGTGATGAGGCTCACAACAGACTCCTTGATATCAGAGTAATGCCGCTGGTATTTGGAGAAAATGACGTTGAGTTTCTCGTCCAAGATTACCGCCTTGGCGGTGGTAGAACCCACGTCAATTCCCAGATGTACTTCCGTGTGCAAAAAAGAGCCTCCTTTCATCAGGCTATACAGATACTATTGGATACGAAGGAGAAATAATCCTTTCTACCAATACCAAAGTGTGCTCCTATCCACCCCAGGGAGGACTAGCACTCGTTTCCAAGCGGGGTTAGACGATGGTTTCAAAAACCCCGAGAGAACAGATCTGCTGGAAAAAAATAGGTGCAGTTGACTTAGGACTGCTCCTCCTTCCATTTTGTATCGACGGCCGTTTCCCTACAAAGAGGTGCTGATTGATGGCAGCAGAAAAAAGCCAATCAAACCGGAGGCTAGATTGGCTTTTCTTCGCTCATCTATTGCGTGTAAGCTACAATGGCATCCCGGAGAAACTTAGCTGCGCCTTCTTTGTACTGGTCGTAATAGGCCGTAAACCTCTCATCGGCCACATACATCTCAGCCACTCCTGCATGGGCCTCTTTCGAATAATCTTTCCAGTAGAAGCTCAGCCATTTACGGTGCAGCTCGGCGATTCTCTGGCCTTCCTCACCGTCGGGCTTCTCTTTGCCCACTGCAACCTTCAGAGATGCGATAATCTCCTCTGCTAACTGTTCTACCTCAGACAGGTCCGCTTCGGTGGCACCCAAGAGTTTGGCATTGGAGGCATCAACAATCTGATCACCGTATTTCTCCCGAATCTCCCTACCGTATTTCTCCTCGTTTTCCCGAACTAACTTCTCCTTGAAACCAACAAACTTGTCTTGATCTGCCATAGGTCTTCCCCCTTCAAGTGCAGCAAGAGTCTGTTCCACGTTTTGGATCAACAGATTCAGCTGCCCTCTTTTTTGTAGAAGCGCTTCACGGTGCTCGATCAGGGCCTGTCTCTCGTTGAAGCTGGGAGAATCCAACACCCTTTTAATGGTGCACAAGTCCAGGCCCAACTCTCGAAAGAGCAGTATCTGCTGCAAGCGACTTACTTCTTTCGGCCCGTAGATCCGGTAGCCCGACTGATTGATTGTGCTTGGCTTGAGCAGATCGATCTGATCATAGTAGCGCAGGGTGCGGCCGCTCACCCCGGCTAGATCGCCCAATTGCTTGACCGTATACTCCATGAAACCACCTCCATACTTAGCATAAACCTTAACGTTACGTCAATGTCAAGGGAAAAAAGAGAGCCCTTCGCGGGCCTCCGAGTAATACTCTGCCGGTCAGTGCTCGTCTTTCTCCGATTCCATTCTCGCTTTGAAGAACTTTAAATGGTCATGATCTGCGCTCATGATACCCTGAACCAAGTTCTGGCTGCGGGGATCGAGCTCATCTATGCGATCTTCATAGGCATGAATACCTTTATCCTCTCCGTCATAAAGCTGCTTCAGCAGATGAGCCGGTCCCCTCAGTGCGTTGATCTTGGACGCAAGACCCACCATGGCTCCCGCCATACCTGTACCTGTCACGGGGGTTCCCCCTAGTTCACGGATGCGGTCAGCCAGGAGCTGAGCATGTTCCTTGTGATCGCGGGCAAACTGATCCAGCATACCCATAACCTGTTGGTCGCCTTGGATATCATCTGTTTCGGCGTAAATCTCCATCGCCATCAGCTCGCCTTTAAGCAGCTCGTTGAGGGTGTCAATGCATCGTTGTTTGTTAGGCACTGCGATTCTCCCCGCGTATTTTTCCTTAGTGTATCTCAAGGCGGAGGGAAAATACCACTAGACCATGTCCATATAGCGCTTCAGATTCTCCAAACCGATGGGGATCGCCCGAAGAGGGTCCTCCATTCCTTCAAATTCGATGGATAGAACGCCTGCGTAGTTAGCATTCTTCATAACTCTAAGCACCTGCAAAATGGGTACATTCCCATGCCCCAAGACGGCGCCCCGGAGGTAATTGCCGCTGCGACTCATGAACCAGCCCTGGCCAGGACTGGGCTCATTCCCTGACTTCACATGAAAGTCCTTAGCATGAACGTGAAAAGTGTAAGGCATCAAACGTCCCACAGCTTTAGCGGGATCTTCATCTACAACCAGGAAATTCCCCATATCCAAGAGCAGACCAAAATTGGGATGATTCACACCATTGACGAGCTTCTCCACCCGATCGCTGTCCTGACAGAAGAATCCGTGGTTTTCCACCATGGTCTTGATGCCAAGCTCAGCACCGAACTCTGTAATCGCTCTGCATCCCTTGATCAGGATGGGCAGGGCATCATCAAAGCCCCTAGCCCCTGTTTTGGTTTTGGGCCAACCCCAGGCGGAATCATGGCGCATAGCAGGAGCACCCAGGATCTGGGCCACCCGCACTTCGTCTTTAACGCGTTCAATTTCTACCTCTAGATTTCCATTTGAACCATTGAGGAAATCGGCCCAAATGGTGTAGTTAGCAACGTTGATACCCGCTTCATCACAGGCTGCCCGCACGCTGGGTGCGAAAGAAAGGGCTGTTTCCCCCGCAGGGAGATGGGGAAAACCTGCAAATTCGATGACATCAAAACCCATCGCTTTCGCTTCTTTGATCACCTCAAAGATGTCCAGGGGACTCTGGCTATAACTATACGAGCTCACTCCGATTTGCATATCCACTCTCCGTTCTACCGTGATCCCCTCCATGGTACCATATTCTGGATTGTTACACAAGCAAGCCATTTTGCACTCTAGCTGGCCTTGTCCATAAAAAAACTGTGCCCGGGGGCACAGCAAAATAGGGAAATAGCCGGGAAGAGACGGCCCGGCCTACAGGAAGGTGGAGAATTGCGGAGCTCGATCCCTTTCTTTGGGTTTTGGCGACTTAGAGCACTTCGCGTTCGCAGTCGTCTGTCCCACATTGGACAGAAGGCCGCTTCCCAAGATCAGCAGCGCCAAAGAGACCTGGGAATTCGATGATTGCAGAAAAACCGAGCCAATCATCGCCAAAAAGCCAAGGAAGTGCGCTGCTTCTGCATTAGCCTTGACGCTTAAGAAAGATGCTGCACAAGAGGACACAAGGATCATAATAAAAAGCATGGCGTAAGAGATATTCAATGTCTGCCTGCTCAAATTAGGCAGAAAAAACCGCGCAACCAATAGAGTACAGGTGACTACAACAAAATAGGGGAACTGCGGCCATTGGACCAATCGTCGAAGAATCGGCAAGGTCATCCCTCCCTCTGGCTTGTTTGCTTGTCCGAATTCAAACATGGGACAGTTGGATTAGGGGGAATAAGTGAGCTCGACGCTCGTCCTTATCCCCCCTGGCATCAGTAGTTGTCTCAAAAACATGGGAAGACGAATGCACGCAGGAGAATTGGTGATATTGTCGATTACTTTGTGAACGAACCTGTTCTTCTTGGGTTTTCCACGCTAAAATCGGCTCCACGTAAAGGATTCCATCGTTCGTTAGTCGAAATTAGAGGTTGTCAGTGGGTTGGTTCGCATCACTGGGCACGCTCACAACGGGCCCTTGGAGGATGTTGCATGGACCTAACACACCTGGTATGTCATCGGGGGCGGCCATGGACACTCCTATTGCAGCGAGAAGCAACGTCAGCACTACCACCATCGTCAAAAAAAACTTCTTCATTGCTATCCCTCCCTTTTAAATGTATGGTAACATCGTAAGTAAGAAATGGCACCCCGAACAAATGTCGTTTTTTGAAGAGAGGATCTAGCATGTTTAAGTCTTTTGACCTGACCAAATTCGGTGACCATCTCCGGAATATCCGCACGTCTCTGGGTTACACGCAAGAGAAAGCGGCCAAGCTTTCGAGGCTGGCCACAGATACCCTGCGCAGAATAGAAAACGGAGAGGTTGTCCCCAGATATGATACCCTGGCCCATCTGTCCCTGACCTACAAAAGGGATCTATTAGCCCTCCTGGCCTCGTATAGTAATGCCAATGATCTCTTTGAGCTTTACTACCGCTTTGATGATTTGATCGTCTATTATGATCTCGACGCATTCCAGCAGTTGAGCCAGAACCTTGAGGACTATATCAGTAATATGAGTGCCAAGAGCACCTTGGTGAATATTGTGGCCGCAGAGCAGTTTCGCTTGATGTTATCCGGTGCTAACAAACACTTTTCTCTTCGTCAGGGTGATTTGGAGGATTTTTGTGCGGCCATGCAGATCAGCCACCCCAACTTCGAACCGGAGCGTTTCCATGCGTTTAAGTATACAGAGTTTGAGCTGCGGATTTTGTTCATGATTGCCACATCCCTCTCCCACGAGAAAGCACAATTAAGCAATGAGATCATGCTCTTTTGCTTAAAACATTTGGATGGAAGCATGTATGCCACCTGGCACGAAAAACTGCTTCGGGCCAAGATTTATTTCAACCTGTCCTACAACTACCACCGCATCGACGACCACCAAAATGCCCTGAAGGTGGCTACAGAAGGAATCGATTTCTGCAATGATAACTACCTATCGCACTGCCTTGGAGCCTTGTTATACAGAAAAGGAATAGCCCAGTATCACCTTGGTCATCCCGAATACCTCACAAGCTTACAGTCCTCCGTCCATATGCTCGACATTCAAGGTGCCCACGAACTAGCCGAGCGCTATATCAGTGTTACTCGAGAGACCTACGGGATCAGCCTGTAGTCTGCTGTCCGCGAAAACCACGCGTTTAGCCCACCTCACGTCTGCCTACGAGTGTACGCAAATAACCTAGCCAGCCCACCTTGGCCTCGCGCTCGACCACCGACTTCCTTTTGATCTGGTTTTCCAGGAGATGAGTAAAATAGGCGCTGCCTTTGGCGGGAAAGCTCTGGGGATCGCCAACCAATTGGAAAAGGCGCTCCCTATTTTCGGCCCTGCCAGGCTGGAGTCCCCTCTCCCGAAACAGGCGGGTGGCCACCTCGTAGCCCCTTTCAATCATGGGAGGAATATATTCGATCTCAAAGGTCCCGATATCATAGATCAAAGGATTAATGGTCAGAATTCTGCTGCGGATTAAGGCCCGATCCTGCAGGCGATCCCGATACTGCGCCCGCATCATGATATCCAGCGACTGGCTGAAAATCTCCAGGGGACCATCGTCCAAAATGGTGTCTCGACGTATACCCGCATAGCCTAAGTTCACTCCGAGCACCCTTTGAGCCTGACCGAGACGGACAGCAATATTCAGGGGATAGCCATCCCTTAAGGCCCCATCCACGAAACAATCGCCGCTTGCCCCACCGTCGAACACGGCGGGAACAAATACCCCCGGAATACTGATACTGCCGCGAACTGCTTGGGCTATGGTCAGGTCATCGCGGAGAGGGTATTCTGCACACTTGCCCTCTGCATCCAAGGTTAACCCCAGGGTTTTGTAATCACAGAACACCGTCTGCTGACCATTGTTCAGATTGACTGCAGGAATAAGAAGCTGGCATTTTTTCAAATCGCGGAAATGCTGGACGGGAAGGCTCTGGGCAATGATCTTCTCCAGTGATACCCCCCTGACAACCCCGGTAAGGCGCTTAATATCCCAAGTAAGCAGGGCCAAGATCGCTCCTGGCCAGTTTAGATCAACGATTTTCCCTTTCGCTCTGCTGTACTCCCAAAAGAGTTTCTGCAACTCTGCGGCTGTAAGCCCAGTGGCATAAAGCGCTGCCACAATGGCGCCTCCCGATGTTCCCACCACCACATCGGGTTCCAAAGCATACTCTTCCAAAGCCTTGAGGACACCAACATGGGCGGCCGCCCGCACACTGCCTCCTGATAAGGCCAAAGCAAGTCGTTTCTTCACAATGATAACCTCCTCAAAATCCATATATATTACACAGATTTGGGAAGCTTGTTCATGCCAGCGGAGAAAAAACTCGAAGCGTAAATTCATAGTATTCTGTTATTTCTGAAGCTAAAGCGGGAACGTAAAGCGGTGTTCTGTCCTTAGAGGGCGAAGGACTCAAAGACCTTTGGCGGGAACATCAGGTCCATTTGATTTAGAGGCCAATACCGCCAGACGGCACGTCCAATGATCAAGCTGCGGGGCAAAAACCCCACACGGCCAAAGCGGCTGTCTTCGCTGTTATTCCGATTGTCGCCCAGGACAAAGTACGTACCTTCCGGAACAATTTGAGATGTAAATCCAATCCGGGCCGGAGCTAGGGTATAGTCTTCTTCAACAGGCTGACCGTTGATGTACACGACACCCTGCACGATGGCAATCTCATCCCCAGGCAGACCAATCACTCTCTTCACAAATTGCTCATCCGTATCCGATGGGTTCTTGAAAACAATGATTTCCCCACGGGAGGGGTCCACAAAACGGTAGGAGATCTTGTCCACCAAAAGACGTTCACCGTGATGTAAAGTGGGAAGCATGGAGTCGCCATTGACGGTATAGGCTCGAGCGATAAAAATCATAATGAACGCTGCGATCAGGACGGCGGAGCCTACCGTTTCCACGAGTTCTCGTATTTGGCTCTTGGGTCTGCGAACTTCTGGCTTCAATCTGGCTACCTCCAAGATAATGGTTTCGGCTTATCATGGAGAGTTCCACGCCTATCATGATAAATCCTGCCTACTTCGATCAAGGCAGGATGGAAACAATCACCGTGTTTTATAACCTCCAAAAACAAGAATGGCAGACCTCCTTATAGAGCTGAACCGATTCTTTGAAACTTTTTTCATCTCTGGCCTGGAGCGCCTGATCGATTTGTCCCCTCAAGGTGATGGCCCAGAGGATTAAGTCCACTTGCTCGCGGACAAAGGCCCCATAGCCAACCCCTGGAGCTGGAGGAGGAATAGCTTCATTTGGCACCGCGATTTCCTCATACCAATCGGGAGTATCAGCTTTAAAAACGAGCTGTACATGGAGGATTCCAGGGAAGTCCTGCAAGATATCCCATGCCTTGAGGGGATCTTGGATGGGTATCTCTCTTGTTTTTTGCCTTTCTCGATGCAAATCCCCATTGACCAGGGTCAGGTGCTCCGAATCACTTCCCAATTGCAGTTCAAAGCCGATCTCAGAGGTCCCGGCCTGGGAAACAACCATCGTGTTCGATAGAAAATCTCGGGTACGAACAAAAACCAACTTGGTGAGCAAGGCTGGATGTGCACAGATTTTTTCTAGAAGGCCCTTGCTTAACGCATGTTTCAGGGGAACTTCGCAAAAACGACGCAAAGCATATTCCTTGTGGATGATCATCTTGCCCCTCCCTGCTATAGAAGATCATTACACTATATGCAAATGCGAGGCAAGAATTCTTCCACTTTGGTCCCTTAGATCCGGACGGTCAACCCATCATAGGCCAGTGAAATACCCTCCGGTAACATTTGGCTTATTTCTTCATGCTCCAGCAAATGGGAGATATGGGTAAAATATGTGCGCTTCGCCCCGAGCTTGCTGGCCAAGTCCAGAGCCTGCTCCATATGCATGTGGGTGGGATGGGGCTCATGCCGGATCACACCCAGAATCAGAGTATCCAAACCCAAGAGCAAATCAAGGGAGGAAGGGGGAATATAGCTGCAATCTGTGATATAAGCTAACTGTCCGAGGCGGTATCCGAAAATAGGCAATGTTCCGTGGAAAACAGGGATGGGTTGCACCAGCAGATTTTGCACTCGGAAAGGCTCCTCAACCACGATGGTTTCAACCTGTGGTTTTCCCCCGCCCACCTGAGTTTTCCGGAAAACATAGGAAAAGACCTCCCTGAGCTCGGAAATTGTGGGTTCATTCCCATAAATAGGAATGCTCCTGCCTGTTAGCTTACTAAAAACACGCAGATCATCGAAACCAAAGACATGGTCAGCGTGGCAATGGGTGTAGAGCACCCCATCCACCTTCTGAATCTTGGCCTTGAGGGCCTGCAGTCGAAATTCGGTGGCGGTATCAATGAGAAGATCCGTATCTTGATTACGTATCCAAAGAGAACTGCGGGTACGCTTGTTTTTGGGATTACGGCTTTGACATACTGCACAGCCGCAGGTTATGACAGGCACACCATGGGATGTACCGGTTCCCAAAAATGTAATTTCCATGATACCACCCTTTCCCTCCTTGACTCGAACCTTTGTTCTGTATTATAATTGGGGCGAACAGTTGTTCTCGAGGAGGCATCTTTATGATCGTCTACTGTGGCTTACGCCACTTTTATATTCGTCATTTTGAATCGCCTCGCGCCTCTGAATCGCAAAGTGATGCTTATTACATTTTAACACACAAAAGGGAAATCTGGGATTTTTCCCCCGAACTCAAGGAGCACGGCTTTACCAATCATCCCACCAAGCCAATTTGCACCATCCCCATTTCTCTCAGCGATTTTGCTCCCTTCGCCCAAGAATGGCATCAATTCTCACGCCTCTACACAGAGGAACTGGAGGTAGAGTATCCCCATGCCTGGTACTTGCGCTTTAGACAGAGGCCCATTTTCGAGCAGTTTGTCGTCGATTTCAGGGAAAAACTGCAAGCAGACAAGGGGATTGAAGGTGGAATTTGGGGCGCAGGTCAAAGTAAAATAGTGGCCAAATTGGCCGCCCATAATCGAACGGGTTCTGACCGAATCGTTCCTCCCAATCAAACACGGTTTTTTCTGGATAGGATCCCGATCCGACGCTTACCCCTGCCCGAGGCGGACTCCTTAGAAAAACTTGGCATAAAAACTGTGGGCGAGTTGGAGAAAATCCCCGCTGCCGAGCTTAGCATTCAATTTGGACAAAGAGCTATCCTTCTACAGCAGCTCGGGCGCGGTCAAGATAGCATCCCCTTTCAGCCCCGACAAGACCTAACATACAGTTGGAACCTGGATTTCACCGCCCTCGAGGGCTTTCTGCGGCCTGCTGCGGCCCACGAACTTAAGCCCTATCTTCAGCAGGGTGCCCAAAAACTAGCCGCCACGCTAAACGACCAGCAGAAAGTGGCTGGTCAAATCAAACTAGAGGCTCAGTTAGCCCAGGGAACACCTTTTGAAAAGAAGCGCCTATTTAAGCAGGCCACAAATGATGCAAAGGCTTTATTGCGGGCAGCGGAAAGTCTTCTACCTGATGATTTTCTGGCACAAATAAGGATTACTGTCGACAAATTGGAGCCGTCTCCTTTAGCCCAGCTCACTATGTTTTGGGAGCCCCAGGCTCCACAGCTGCTTGGCGAGGAACTTCCAGATTATACCCAAGTGGGTATGAAGCTTTCCCGGCGAGAACGGCTCTTGATCCTCTGGGAGGAGTGTTTTCGATGAGCAAACTTATTAATCAACCCATCCTGCTTACCTATGCAGGGGATTTCCCCTCTTCCTTTTTCTTCGGGCAAAACTTCATCATTAAGTATATTCTCCAGCATTGGCGAGAGGCCGGACAATGGTGGACAGATGAATCAGAACTGTTTGTGTACGAAGTGAGTACAGACCGCTGCCGCTGCGAACTGCATTTTCTACCAAGTACTGAACAATGGGTTTTGTACCGTCTAGCAGACTAAATGGAGGTCGTTTGGGGTGTTCGTCCATTTACATGTTCATTCTCCCTATTCGTTTTTAGATGGAGCCTCGCGACTGGAGGCACTTCTTACTCAGGCAGCAAAGTGGGATATGCCGGCCATGGCCTTAACCGACCATAGCAATGTGAGCGGAGCGGTGGAATTTCAAAAAACAGCGTTGGCCTTAGGTTTAAAACCTATTCAAGGTGCCGAAATTACCACAGAAGACGGCACCCATCTCACCCTGCTGGCCGAAAACAGAGACGGTTACCATGCTTTATGCCGCCTATTAACGGCAGGGTATGCCCATGGTACCAGACACCAGCCCTTAGTGCCCTGGAAGGCTCTGGCCAAAAACAACCGCGGCTTACTTGTCCTGAGCGGCTGCCACCGCTCAGGTGTGGCTCAAGCTATTTTGCGTAAAGACTATGCACAGGCTAAAGCTGAGGCTTTGCGCCTTGTGGAGATCTTTGGATCCAACCAAGTCTATCTGGAAATAATCCATAGTTATCTGCCTTTTACAAAATACCTCCTTGGCGGACTTTTCAAACTCCATGAAGAATTACGCATTCCATTGGTGGCTACCAACAATGTACATTATCTACGGAAAGAAGATTTTCCCATCCACGATCTGCTGGTTTGCACCCGGACCAAGACAAGGCTTGACGAGCTCCATCTGGATCGCCCCATAAACGGAGAAAACTATTTGACCTCACCGGAAGAAATGAAACGGCGCTTTGCCCCCTTCCCCGAAGCCATTCGAAATACATTGGAAATTGCAGATCGCTGCTCCTTGGCTCTGGATTTGGGTAAGAACCTCTTCCCCCGCTACTTTCCTCACGCCGGACCGGAAAAATCCATTCAAGTCCTAGGCGAATTGACCTGGAATGGAGCCCAAAAGCGCTATGCATCCATCTCCCGCCCCTTAAGAGAACGAATTCAACACGAGCTGGAAATCATTAAGCAGCTTGATGTGGCTGACTATTTTCTGGCGGTCTGGGATCTGGTGCAATATGCTAAGGAACAAAACATACGCTATGCCGGCCGGGGCTCAGCAGCCGACTCCGTTGTGGTCTATTGCCTTGAAATCACCAATGTGGATGCCTTTGCCAGAGGACTCCTGTTTGAGCGTTTTTTGAGTCTAGAGCGAGCGCAGAAACCCGATATCGACATTGATTTTGATGCGCGCCATCGAGATCAGGTGGCCCAGTATGTCTATGAGCGCTATGGGCCTGAACGGGTGGCCTCTGTCTGCACCTTCCAAACCTACCATGCCCGCTCGGCCCTGCGGGATATGGGCAAGGCCTTGGGGCTTCCCCTCAGTGAGTTACAGCAGTTGACCAAAAATATCACCAGTATTCCCGCGGATGGCATTCGTTCTCTGCTGCACAGACTGCCTGAGCTGAAAAAACATCCCCTACATCAGGCCAAATACAGTAAGCTCTTGGATTACTGTGCTGCCATTACGGGTTTTCCCAGGCAAATGGGGACCCATCTAGGAGGTTTGGTGGTGAGCGGCGAGCCCCTAACCACGGTTACACCTTTGCAGCCCTCAGCAAAAGGGGTCTTGATCACCCAGTTTGACAAGGACACCATTGAGGATTTGGGGCTGATCAAAATCGATCTTCTGTCCTTGCGTACCCTATCCGCCGTTTCCACTGCAGTAAATCAAGTTGGGCCCAGGCTGGACTACAATGAAATACCCATCGACGACAAAGCTACCTTTGCCAGGCTTCAGAAGGGAGAAACAGTAGGGGTGTTTCAGCTGGAAAGTCCAGCCCAGCGCAGCTTACAATCGCGTCTGCAAGCGGACCGCTTCGAAGATATTGTGGCCAGCGTGGCTTTGATCAGACCAGGCCCCATCAAGGGCAATATGGTGGATCCCTTTATTGCCCGCAGGCATGGACGTGAAGCAGTAACCTATATCCACCCGAAACTGGAAAAGATCCTAGCCCCCACCTATGGTGTTGTGCTTTATCAGGAACAGGTGATTGAAATCGCCACGGAGATTGCCGGGTTTACCCCAGGAGAGTCTGACCGTTTGCGTAAGGCGATGACAAAGTTTCGCTCCCAAAAAGAGATGGATCAAATTCAGGTGGACTTTATCCAAAAAGCCGTTAAGCGGGGTGTGGAAAAGGAGACGGCGGAAACGATTTTTTCCTATGTCCTGGGTTATGCAGGATATGGTTTTTGCGAAGCCCATGCCGCAGCTTTTGCAGATACAGCCTATCGCACCGCTTACCTTTTAGAACACCATCCCGCTCAGTTCTATGCAGCACTCTTGAACCAGCAGCCCATGGGCTTTTATCCCCCCAACACACTCTGTGTCCAAGCCAAAAACCGTGGAATTACCCTTGCCCCCCTGGATATCAATGAAAGCGATGTGGAATTTACCGCCACCGATACCTCCATTCGCATTGGTCTCAAGCAGGTTAAGGGCATGGAAGCCGCCTTTCTTAATTCCATTGTTGCAGCGCGCAGCAAAAGGCATTTTTCCTCCCTGCAAGACTTTGTCTATCGCACCGATGTCAATAAGGATGTGGTGGAAAACCTAATTCTAGGGGGAGCATTCGACAGTCTTTTAAACAATCGCCGGATGCTGCTTTGGAATTTGCCGAAATACTATCAAACAAAACAGGGGAGTCTCTTCTTGGAAACTCCCACTCAAAATACTGTCGCAGACTTTTCTCCCTTTGAACGCTGGGTCAGAGAATATGCTGTTCTCAGTCTTTCGGCCCAGGGACATATTATGGAGTTTTTTCGCCCAAATCTCCCCGCGAAGGCACTTACGACCCAAGATGCCTCCCTTCTCACAGAGGGCAGTCCCCTTACCTTAGGAGGTCTGGTGATACGACCCCATCGTCCGCCCACCCGCAGCGGCAAAACCGTAGTCTTTTTATCGCTGGAAGACGAGTACGGCCTGATTGATGTAACAATCTTTGAAGACATCTATCGAAAGTATGCAAAAATTATCTTTAATCAGCCTTTGCTGCTTGTAACTGGGAAGATCTCCCGGCGTGATCCTCATGAACGGGCCAGCATCAATGCAACCCGAATCCAGGGACTGCCCTAGAAGAACTGGGGTGAAGCAACTTGTACAATATGCTCTTCATCCCCCGTCTCGAAATTCAAGTAGATTAAATAGTAATCCCCTTGATACTGCACACCGAGCCTGGTCGTTAAGGTCTCTTTCTGCTGTTCATTGAGGATCAGGGCCATCTTTTGATCGAGGATCTCAACACCTGCCTGGATCTTCTCGTTAACACTCCAAGCAGCCTCCCCAACGGTTCGTTCGGGCCGCACTCTGCTTTGAGCTAAGAAAAACGAGGTTGCCCAGAAACCGATAATACTGCCATCAACTGCACTTACTTGCACCCTCAGGGGCTCTCCATAGTGCAAGACCCCTTCCCGCATGGGAACAAAGGTCAAGGTTACCCTGTTTTGCAAGGTTTGAGCATCCGTAATGTGTAAGGACGTAAACCCCCTTTCTTCCAAAAACCCCCATCCTTGTTTGATTATTTCCTCTAAGGTGAGGGTGCCTGCCCGATTGTCTTGAACTGCTGAAGCCACCGTCATCCACAAAACCATCCCGCCCTTTTGGGACACTTCGACTATAACCCTCTCCTCGCCGTCTATCGCCACCACCGTATAGGAGGGAATGCTGCCTTTGGTTTCACTGATTACCTGAAAATTTAGATTCTCCCGTTCGCTAAACACTCTGGCCGCTTCTATGGCCTGCTCTCCATCGATGTCTTCGCCCAAAATTGTTCCTTGACGTACAGGAGCATCAAATTCCTCCAATCCGTCATTGATTAGGGTCAGAGCCTGCAGAAATTGGGGTACAACGGCTGCAGTGGAGAAATACTCGTACCAAAAGACCCAGGGGAACTCCTGATCTTTGCGCTCCACCAACTGCCCAAACTCACGACTCACATACCCTATTTGTTCGTGGAGCTGATCCAAAAGCGGCGAGTTATCGCCATCCTGCCAATAGGCATGACTCTCTGCATCGATGCGATCTAAAAGATGGGAGATCCGCTCCAGATGGATCTCTCCCAGGGGTAACTCACCCATATTGCTTTGGGCAGCGTAAACCAGACGACGCAGGTTGGCACTGATCAGACTGCGCTGTTTGGGACTCACCGCCAGCCTGGCACGGCCCATCTCTTTAGTAATTTCATCCAGGTGGCTGCAGAGTTCCCCTAAGGCTCGGCGATAACCTACCTCCACTTGCCGCTGATAGATGCCATGGAGATAATACTGTCCTGCGGCATACCCCACACCAAGCAATCCAACTACGAACACTATGGCTATGAGCTTGCCTTTCACACTCTTGGGCATGCGTGTAGACCCCTAACTAGCGAAAATATGATCCCCGATTGTTTTGATCACCGCGCGGCTGCGAATCCACGCACTTCGGGTCTTGGCAGGATTGTAGAAATACAAAGCGCCTCCAGATGGATCCAAGCCGTTGAGGGCACAGTGGGCTGCTTGGATGGCGCTTTGATCCGCGGGCTTATTGACTTGTCCATTGGCCACAACCGAAAAAGCCAGAGGCTCGTACACGACGCCCGGAATCGTGTTGGGAAACTCTGGATGATTGACCCTGTTTAAGATCACAGCAGCCACGGCCACCTGACCGTCATAGGGTTCTCCCTGGGCTTCTGCCCTCACCACCCTGGCCAAGAGGTCGAGGTCCGCTTCGGAAAAAGTCTGGCGCCAACCCTCCAGTTTTCCTTCCCCCCCGTCTTCACCTGGAGGAGAGGGTACAAGTGGAGCTCTTCCGCCCCACCAAAGGTATAGGGCTAAGCTGCAGATCCCGATCAGGACAAGCAAGGGCCACACTAACCTGCTAGATCTACCCATATCCTTTTCCACTCCTTCCCACCAAAAAAGGGAGGATAACCCGACCCAAACCCGAACCTATACAGAGGCGGAAACAGCCTGCCTTATACCTTGAAGGAGGATTTTCATGCAACTGTCAAAACTTGCGGTACGCAGACCCGTCGCCGTTACGGTTGTGGTCATTATCACTTTATTATTCGGAGTTATCTCCCTGCAGCGAATAGGGATCGATCTGCTACCGAACCTGGATTTGCCCATTGCCGCAGTGGTGACTGTTTATCCGGGCGGCGCAGCTAACGCCATCGAACAGAACATAACCATTCCTGTCGAAGGCAGCGTTTCAGGCATCAGCGGCCTCAAGTTCATGGAATCCTACAGCATGGAAGACGTTTCCGCAGTGGTGCTCCAATTTGACTGGGGTACCGATATGCTCAGCGCACTTGATGAGATCCGCAGCAAGCTGGCCCAGGTGAGTTTATCGCTGCCGGCAGACGCAGAAGATCCCGTCGTGGTCCAAATTGATCCGAACGCTTTTCCCCTCATGTTAATCGGGGTTAGCTCGCAGAATCTTTCCGCTGTGGACCTTTCCGAGGAAATAGCGGAGATCAAACCCCAGCTGGAACAATTGCCTGGCGTAGCTCAAGTCAGCTTGTTCGGCACCAGCAAAGAAGAGGTTCAAGTGCTTTTCGATCCGGATTACCTCAACGAAGTTGGCCTAACGCCCGTTATCCTCCAGCAGCTCATTATGTACCAAAACATTATCGTCCCTGGTGGTGCAGTGACCGCCGATGGAACCCGTTACACAACGCGTGCCGGCAGCCAAATCGGCAGCGTGGAAGAGCTGGAGAACATTATTGTTGGCATGAGACAAGGAAGCGGCATCCTGGGTTTAGGGGGCCTTCTCCCGTCCTTAACCTATTTGAGCGATGTTGCTGAGGTCACCACCCATATCGAACCCAGAGACGGCATCACCCGCCACGATGGGCAAGACACCATTTTGATCCAGGTGATGCGGCAAAGTGGGGCTAACACCGTGCAAGTAGCGGCGGATCTCAAGGAGACCCTGAAGAAGATTGAGACGGATCGTCCGCATCTCCGTTTTGCTACCATTACAGATCAGTCTGTCTTCATCAACCAAAGCATTGGCTCTTTGGCATCAAGCGGCATCATCGGTGGTATCCTTGCCATTGCGGTTCTTTGGTTTTTCCTGCGCAACGTTTCCAGTCTCTTGATTGTAGGTTTATCCATTCCTGTGTCCATTATTGCTAGTTTTGTCTTGTTGTATTTTTCCAATCTATCCCTTAACCTGATGACCCTCGGAGGCATGGCCTTAGGAGTCGGTATGCTGGTGGACTCCTCCATCGTAGTTTTGGAGAATGTCTTCCGTCACCGCGGCACAGAGGCCAATCCGCGATTGGCCGCAGCACATGGAGCTGGAGAAATTGCAGGAGCGTTAATCGCCTCCACTGCAACATCCGTGGTCATCTTTCTACCCATCATTTTCCTAGGCAGCTTTGCAGGGCAGTTGCTTAAAGAGTTTGGCTTAAGCATATCCTATGCACTTTTGGCGTCCTTGATCGTGTCTCTCAGCGTCTTACCCATGTTAGCCTCAAAATTCCTGAAGAGAAACGCGGCATCCAGTGCGGAAAAAACAGATGCCAAGTTCGCTAAATTCCGGGCTGGTTACGCTAATCTTCTCAAGCAGGCTTTGGACAAAAAGCCCCTTATCTTTACCATAGTTGTGGTGCTTCTTGGGACAGCTCTTCTGATCTATCCCCGCATGGACCAAGAGTTCCTGCCCACTTTCGATGAAGGGTTTTTGGGGGTGAACACCAATTTCCCGTCAGGCTTGCCTTTGGAAACCGCACGGGAATTGGTGATAGCCATCGAGAACGATTTGATGGCGATTCCAGAAATAGCATCTGTGGCTGTGCAATCCGGTGATCAAGGGGAAATGGATCTGCTCTCTCTGCTCGCGGGTACCGGACTGGATAACGCCATGTTTTCTATTACCCTAGTACCCCACAGCGAACGCGAGCGCATGGCCAAAGACTTAACCCAGGACATCCATGATATCATGGAGAAGCATGGTGTACTCCGAACCAATATCTCGGACACATCTTTGTTTGGCACCTCCGTTAGTACACTGATGACACCGAACCTAACCATTGATATTCGCGGTCAGAGTGCCCAGGTGTGCGCTGCTATAGCGGCGGAGCTGCGGGACGAATTGAGCAAAATCCCAGGATTCAGGGATGTGCAAGACTCAGGTTTTCGGCCGGCCAAAGACCTGTTCCTCAAGGTGGATACCTCCCGCAGCATTTTGGGAGGCTTTACTGCGGGACAAGTTGGCTTGGGTATGCGCTATGCCACAGCAGGTTTGAAGGCCACCGACCTGCAAATTGGAGACAGATCCCTTCCAGTTGTGCTCAGACCAAGCTCGTCCATTGATTCAGTAGATGATCTGCTCAACACTCGCATCACCTCTCCGGTTCAAATTGAGAACCTTGGCAGTGAGCCGATTCTTCTAAGCGAAGTGGTCACACCTGAAGTTCAACCCAATCTAGCACTCTCCCAGCGTGCCGACCGTCTGAACCTGGCCAGGGTGATTGGAATTCTAGGCGATTTATCCCTTACCCAGGCGGTCCGCATCAGCGAAGATATCCTCGCAGATATGGACATTCCCCCTGGCTACCATGTCAGCATAGGCGGTTTACAGACGATGATCGGCGAATCCATTGATGAACTCCTTCTTGCCCTCGTTTTAGCCGTGGCCTTAGTCTATCTTGTAATGGCGGCCCAATTCGAGTCCTTTGTCCAGCCCTTTATTATCATGTTTACCATTCCTCTGGCCCTGATTGGCGCTTTAATCGGTTTGTGGCTCGTGGGTGGAAATGTCGGCATCATGTCGATTATAGGTATTATCGTCTTGGCAGGAGTGGTAGTGAACAATGCCATTGTGCTTGTGGACTACATCAACCTTCGCAGAGGCCAAAATCCGAACCTTCCCGTGCGGGAAGCAATTCTAGAGGCTTGTCAAGTTCGTTTGCGTCCCATTTTGATGACCACAATTACAACTGTCTTTGGCCTCTTGCCCGTTGTCTTGGCCCGGGGAGTGGGAGCTGAGTTCCAGAGGCCTTTGGCCGCCACCATCATGGGAGGACTACTCACGTCGACCTTCTTGACACTCTTTGTGATCCCCACAGTCTATGAGGTTTTCCATCGTCTGGAACGAAAACCTCCGGCAGCAGTCGGTGGAGAGAAGTAGACACCGCCTAGAAAAACGGTACCAACTCAAAGGCGATATGCTCCCCTTGCGCTTGACAGTTCAGATAAAAAACTGCCTAGCGCAGGGGAGCTCTTTTATGGAACGGTCGAAAGTCTCATTTTAGCAAAAGTCGTCTGCAAAAAAAGATTGCTGTGGATGCTACCGATGGAGTATCGGAGCTATGACAAGAGCACCAACCGATATGGTTGGTGCTCCTGGAGATTTTCGTTATGTCCGCTCTCTATTGGCAGGGAGCAGTTCAGGCCAGCGCCCAGCGCCGCTCCTTTTTTCTTATATGTAACTGTCCAACACTTCTTCTAAACGCTCCCTGGGTTGAACACCAACTAGGGTCTCCATGGGATTTCCATCCTTAAAGAGCATCAGTGTGGGAATACTCATAATTCCATAGGTCCCCACAGACTCTGTCACTTGATCAACATTGACTTTAACAAACTTGATCTTCCCTGCATATTGTGCGGCTAGGTCCTCGAAGACAGGTGCGATTTGACGGCAAGGTCCGCACCATACAGCCCAAAAGTCTACAAGAACCGGCAGGTCCGCCTGTAAAACCTCTATTTGAAAACTCTCATCCGTTGCTTCAATGATCTTCTTCAACAATATCGCCCCTTCATTTCCTGTGGTCTAGTATGATTATAAACGATAGGGGAAAGCCTTGTCAAAACAGAAGACTGCCCTGGTAAACCAGCAATAAAAGAAGGAGCAATGGGATCCCAGCCATCCCTGTGAACTCGGCCTTCTCCTTTTACAGCCCTGTGCATGGAAGAGTCCCTTTGGGCAAATACTAAAGCGAGGAGGTGAAGCCATGAATAGAAGGAATCTCTTTGTTTTGCTCATCACCTTGGTGCTCCTTATTGGGGCCGCCATTGCAGCTAGTCTGTATGCACAGGCTGGGCGGCAGATCACAGTTTTTGAAGAGTCGAGACCCCTGCCGGGAGCCGTCTTGTATGATCAAACTGGCGAAGTGATCAAGCGGCTCGGAAAGGGAAATGTGTACATACCCCTAGCGCAGACTCCCGAAAGTCTGCAAAACGCGGTGAAGTCGACCCAGGACGACACCACCATCAACCAGCGTTTGGCCAGGCTGATCGTGGAGCCGCAAGGGCTTTGGTCCCGTCTGCAGCTAGCTGTTCTTCCTTCTGTCCTCAACCGACGTTACTCTGAGCGAGAGCGCTTAGAAATGTACCTAAACAGTGCTTACTTCGGCGAAGGCGCCTATGGTGCAGAGGCTGCAAGTCAGACCTATTTCGCCAAACCCGTTGGAGCCATCGATTTGGCCCAAAGCGCTCTGTTGGCCGCGTTAATAGAAGAATCTGATCAAGCTTCGCCCTTTCGTGATCCAGACAGGGCGAAAGAAGCCCGTAACACCATCCTTGCGCACATGGAGCAGAGCGGGCATATCGACCAGACCGAACAGGAACAAGCAGCGCAGCAAGGGATTGACACCGAACGTCACGAACCGGGATACGCTCACCATTTCTCCGACTATCTTGGTAACATCCTCCTGGACGAGTTAGGCGAGGAGCGAGTGTATCAAGGGGGCCTGCGAGTTACCACCACTTTAAATCGAGAGCTGCAGAAACTTGCCGAGAACATGTTTCAAGATGCTGAACTCGATGGGGCCTTAGTCGCTCTGGATCCCAAGAGCGGTGCTGTTTTGGCCATGGTGGGAGGCAGAAACTATCTAGAAGACTCCACGAATTTAGCCACTGTGAAAAGGCAGGAAGTGGCGACTACCTTAAGACCTCTGATCTATGCCACAGGGCTGCAGGAAAGCTGGGCCTTGAATCATCTTGTCCAGGATATCCAGCGCGAGTTTGAGGATTTCCGGGTGGACAACGCCGGCGATCGCTACTGGGGACCCGTCACGATGAAGCATGCCTTAGTAATGGACCTGAACAACGCGGCAGCTTGGACACTCAATGAACTCGGTATTGAGAGGTTCAACGAGTTCGCAGAATCGGTTGATCTTACGATCGAAGAGGTCGATCAGCATCTCCGCTTAGTTATGGGCGAAGTCCGAGAGGGACTGTCCCTGCTTGAGCTGACAGCGGCTTACATGCCAGGTGTCAATGGAGGAAACTATATACCCGTCTCCGGCTTTGAAAAGGTTACCGACACGCAAAACCAGACGGTCCTAGCCCAGCCCACCGACACTGCCCGGCGGATTCTGTCTGCTGAACAGGCCTACCTGTTCACAGATATGCTCATGCCTGGCACCCAGTACGGCAGTATCCGTTCCCTGGATGTGGACTTTCCCGCAGCACTCACAGCCAGTTCATCGCCGAATGATGCTTCTGAGTGGGCCATCGGTTATACACCAAGCCTGCTTGTTGGCGTAATGGTGAAGGCCCCAAGCGAAGATGAGACTGCAGCGCAACCCCAGTTACTGGCGGGTGATCTCTGGGTGCAGTTTATGACCGAAGCCCTTGCCCAGACCGAGCCGGACACAAAAGAGGTCAATGCGGACGATGAAGACAGCGAGGAGACCCCTGACGAATTTGAGGTGCCCGACAAGGTTGAGACCAATGTCCTGATTGACGTCTTTACTGGACTCTTGGCCAGCGAACGCTGTGCCCAAGTCGAGCGGGATGCGTTCATTGAAGGAACCAAGCCCACCCAATTAGCTCCATGCGCCCTCCCTCCCCCGGAGCCTCCGCCTGCTCCGCGCACACCCCCTGTGGAACGGACCCCTGTACCTGTACCTGAACCCGAGCCGGAACCTGAGCCCGAGCCTGAACCTGAACCGGAACCTGAGCCCGAGCCTGAACCCGAACCGGAACCTGAGCCCGAGCCTGAACCGATTGAACCGATTGAACCAACGGAACCAACTCTGCCTGAACCTCCCCCAGC